>Ga0310811_10000333_pt1 | contig 64620 bp, 44 predicted proteins | sample YCmetagenome_FD_207642 | JGI IMG/M metagenome (GOLD analysis project Ga0310811, IMG submission 207642) | Soil microbial communities from experimental microcosm in Duke University, North Carolina, United States - YC | ecosystem: Engineered > Artificial ecosystem > Soil microcosm > Unclassified ... | reverse complement strand
TTCAATAATTTTTGTGCTTCTTCTTTATTTAAAATTGGCATGTTTTATACTGTTTTTTTTGCCCCCGGCCCAGGCCCCGGGATGCTGGGTTTAACCTATTTTTCTTGCCGTGTTGATCACGTTTACACCATTAAAACGCGCGGTGCTGCTCCCATGAGAGACCGCATTCGACTGACCAGGCTGCCCCTTTCCATCATTGAAGGCGCCCCCCAGCCGGTAATCCCGCTCGTCAGCCACCGCAACAAGGGAATTCCAGAACTCCTGGTTCGTAGCCTGATAGGCAACATCCTTTAGCATACCCACGATCTTGCCATTCTCTATCTCATAGAACAGCTGACCGCCAAACTGGAAATTATACCGCTGCTGATCTATCGAAAAGCTGCCGTCTCCAATGATATAGATCCCCTTCTTGACGTCTTTGATCATATCGTCCACACTAAGCCGTTCCTTACCCGGCTGCAAAGACACGTTGGGCATCCGCTGGAACTGAACATCCGCCCAGCTCTGCGCATAACAGCAGCCCTGCGATGCTTTCAACCCGATGATATGCGCCTGGTCGCGTATGGCCTGATAGTTTACCAGCACCCCGTCCTTGACCAGATCCCATTTCCCGCACTTAACCCCTTCGTCATCATAGCCGACAGCACCAAGACTGCCGGGCTGTAATTTGTCGGCGACAATATTCATCAGCTTGCTGCCAAAATGAAAATTTCCCGACTTCCATTTGTCAAGAGAAAGAAAGCTCGTTCCGGCATAGTTGGCTTCATATCCCAACACCCTGTCCAGCTCGGTCGGATGTGCCACAGATTCGTGAATGGTAAGCCAGAGATGCGAAGGGTCCAGAACCAGGTCATATTTGCCGGGCTCCACGCTCTTGGCGCTGATCTTTTGCGTAACATCGGCAGCCGCATTCTTCACATCTTCGAGAATATCATACCGGTCTTTATAACGGGTAACGATACCCTGTAATTTATCTTCCGGCCTTGGCATCAGGTATTCATAACCCATGCCTACCGGCGAGCTTAGACTACGCCTCGTCTGGAACTTGCCAGTTGCCTTGTCGATCTTTGTGACATTGAAGTTCGGATACAGACGGTGAATGTCCTGGTCGATATAGCTGCCATCCGTAGAGGCAAAATACTTTTGTTCATTGATAGCCAGTATCGCCGAGTTGACGAAATTGGCCCCGCCCTGCATGGCAACGCTGTTGACGTTCAGCAGCAGATCGATCTTTTCTTTCAAAGGTACTTCGAAGACATTTTTTTCGATCGGCGTCTTCCAGCTGACTTCCCCATATCCCTTCTGCGGAGCCAGCTGTACCGGCTCGGAGATGATCTTCGAATTGGCCTTTGCAACCGCTACCGCCCTGGCGGCAGTTCTGGCGACTCCGGCGGGCGTCACGTCATTGGTCGCAGCAAAACCCCAGGAGCCATTGGCTATCACCCGGATGCCCACTCCAAACGATTCCGTATTGGCAATATTCTGGACCCGGTTTTCCCGCGTGATCACAAATTGATTGAGGTACCTTCCGATACGCACATCCGCATAAGTGGCGCCACCGGACCTTGCCGCGTTCAGAGCCGTATCGGCAAGCTGTTTCTTCGCAGCTGCATCCATCCCGCCCACCAGGGCCTCGGCTGGATCTATCATCCGCGTGCCAAAAGGAAGTTTCGGCATTACAAGGGACCCTAGTCCCATTCCTGCCATGTGAAGGAAATCTTTTCTTTTCAAGTTAATTCTGGTTGTGTAGTGAAAAATTTATTACCCAATCTAAAGAATTTTTTTCTCGATCCATAAAAAAAGCAGACTCACAATTAACAGAGCATAGAACCATCCGGCCACTCCACCACCCGCCATCAATGCCCTATCACTTTTCACCAATCCTCTACCACTTTTCACCAATCCTCTATCCCTTTTCGCGCCCCCCCCATCACCCTCCGCCAATCCCCCTCTACTCCCGGCCGATCCCTCCATCTCTCTTATAAAAGCCTCCGTCTCCCTCTTCCTCTTCTCCCGATACAACGGCTCCCACGCCCCCGCACCCCACGCATACCACAAACTCGTATCCCCCTGCAGCCGGACCACAGTCTGCCAACCCACTGCCTCCGGCCAATACCGGCCCAACCAGGTATAAGGCAGGACCCCATCCTCGGCCAGGTACATATTCACATTCCTTCCTACCACCCCCTGCGGCATATCACCCACACCCGTCTGGAGGACAAACCTTACCGGCTCCTCCACCCTTGGAAATTCCGGCCACCACTCCCATCGATCCCCCGCCGGCTCTTCCCTCGCCGCCTCCCTCAACAAAGAAGCCCAATATACCGCATAACCCTCCTTTTCTCCCGCCAGCATCATCGGATACGTAATATGTTTAGTCCACACTATTTTCCCCATCCCCTCCCGGCTGACGCTGACCTCAGCTCTCCCCATACTATCCCGCAACAATACCCGCTTTCCTACAACCCCTCCACTATCTACCCTTATCACCAAACCCAATCCCTTCTCCTCAACCTGCCGTCGCAACATCGGCAAGAGCCCGCCGCCGGATACCGTCAAAGCATCCGCGATCACCAGGTCAAAATCTCCCAGCAAAGCAGACGTCAGCTGACCCAGCGGCAGCGCTGCCATATTTGCATATACCTGCCGGTATTTATCTTTACTCACCAGTGTACGACTCGCCACCGCATGACCCTCCTTCGAAAGCCAGCTCACCAGGAAAGTATTTTCTGCATCGGGCGACGACGCCAGCACCAATATCTTCAACGCCTTCCCCGCTTCTACCTCAAAAGGGATCTCCTCTTGTTCCAATGTATCCTTTCCCGCTATCGCCACAAATCTGTAAATCCCCCTCCCTGCCTGCGCCGGTACCGCATGCAGCAGGAACAATGAATCGCCCTTTACTGTCGTCGAGTCCAGCGCCTGCCCCATTCCTTCCAGCAACAGCCGGACAATACCATCTCCCTTCCAATGTCCCTGCACCCGCAGCGGCTCCCCTCTCCTCAATTTCCGCCGCCAGTCAACACTCGTCAAACCCACCTTCACAGAAGAAGCATGAAATACCAGCGATGGCGGCCGCAAAGCCATCCACTCTTCTTTCGTCAGCCCATACCCGAAAACATGCCATCGGTCCATAGACTCGTCATCGGATCTTATCACCTTCATCCCCCCATGTTCCCGCAAAAACAAGCTGACACTATCAGCATCATATCCGTCCGTTAACAAAAGACCTTCCTTTCCCCTCATATCAGCCTTACCCCGCCGGCAGCTGACAGGCAAGCCCAGACAGGTCACTGCCGCCACCGCCAGCACCGTGGCGACAACCCGCGCCGCCAACCGCGACCGGCGAGGCCGCCGCACTTCCTTCCAGACCAGCCACACCAGCAGCATCAACCCAAGCCCGATAACTATATAGTTGAAAGCTTTCGGCGCCAGTCCAGCCCCAATAACAATATAATTGTACCCTATCATGGTTTGCCGAGATGACTAAAATAAATTTGTGATAACCCCGCATCCGAAACCGCCTTCCTGGACGCCGGCACAGCCTGCGCCAGCGGTAATAATTTCTGTATCGCCCGCTCCGCGACTTCTATGTCACCCCCCTCCCCTAAAATTAATTTATGCATCGCCTGGTACCCCGCCAAAAACTCTCCCGGCCTCGAAGCCGCTTCCTTCCCCAACCTCCTTTCGGCCTGCTCCATCAATACCCGGCTCCCCTCACCCAGTGATCCCGGGCCCGCCTCCAGTAAACCCAGCACGATCCTCAATATTTCTTCTTCCGTCAATCCATCCCCCCGCATGGACTGCTGCACCGTCGCCTGTATGGCAGCCAGTTCCCCCGTTAGCCGTTTAGCCGGATTCAACGGCGTCGTCTTCACACCCGTTTTCGCCACATAGGACCTCGACTGCTGCTGTAAGTCCTTCAACAATCGCAAAGCCTTATATGCATAGGGCAAAGCCTCCTGCGGCGTATAGGTTCTGAGTCGCAATTCCGCATTCCACATCTCCGACAAAGTAGCCTTCAGCTGCGCCTTGACAGCCGGTGTGAAATAAGTGGCATCCTCCGCATTATCATGCTTGTCCGTATACGCATCCAATATCTTCGCCCCGTCACCAAACGCCCCCGGCTTTTCAACCTCCCCATTCGCATCCCCTCCCGGTCCCCCTTCCTCCGCCTCCTCCCCCAAAAATTTTCCATATCTCAGCCTCAACAGCTTCTGATCGATCCCAAGATCATTACTCTTATTCTTAAACGCCGTCACATCCAGCGTATCCTTCTCTTTCAACAATTGCTCCGCCTCGATTATGATCTGCCTCTCACTCCGAAAGAACTCCGGCTTGATATCCGTAGGAACCGCCAACCCTTCCAGGCTCATCAGCTGTGCGGTATCCGCCAGCGATATGATATAGGTATCCGTCCGCGCTTCCTGCCCATGATTGTCCTTTGCCCGGCAATAGAAATATAGTTCATCGCCCGGCTTCAACCCCAACGCAGACAAGTCCAATGTCTTCGACAGGTCATAGACAGATTGCTCACCCGCAAATCCGCGGCCCCAACTCAGCTCCTGCTCCCTGAACTTCACCGCCTCTCCCTTCCCGCTGGAAACAGTCGCCATTATAGCCGATCCGCTGATCCCATAGTCATCCTGCAGCTTTACAAGTAATGAGACCCTGGTAGGTTCTCCATAGTCCAGCACCGTATACGCCTTCGGCGTGCGGATAGTTATCTTCGGCGGCTCATCTTTTATGACCTCCAGCTTATACAGATCCGAAAGCTGCGAACCGATCCGCACCTGGTAAAACCCCGGATGCACCGCAGGCAAAGAAAGCCTCCACGCAGTTTTTGCCGTATTCACAGGCCGCAGCAGCCATCTCGTCGTATCATTGAAAAGAAACAATACCGTATCCACAGCCCCGCTCGTCTCCACTTCCCAGCTTATCAACGACCCCTCTTCCACCTGTAACGGGAACATCGCCTGCTCCCTCGTCCTCCTGCCGGTATAAGCCGGCGGCGTAATGACAATTCGCAGGTCCTTTACACCCGGAGCCACGGCAGCCATACCCGGCGCAGCAGCGACGACTCCCTGTCTGCCCGATGCCGCAGGCCGTGACCAGCCAGCCCCCAATCCATCTTTCAACAACACCACTCCACCGAATATCACTGCCCCCAAAAACAATCCCCCCGCAATCCACAGCTTCCGCCGAAAAGGCATCGGCACATCCACCGATCGAAGCCTGGCCTCCGTCCGCATCGCCTGCAGCCGCTCCAGCGGCCCCAGCTCCGACACCCGACGTAACAATAGTTCGCAGCTTTCCTCCAGTTCCGGTAGTTGACGATCGAGATAGCGGGCCGTATCCATCAGCGTCAGACGCCAATAAGGAAAGATCCACAACGCCACCGGAAAGGAGAGGGCAAGGAATACTACTCCCACCCACCAGTTCCATCCCCAAAAAAAAGCCAGCGCCGACGCCAGCACTACGCTCACGGCAAGGCCTAGCAGCAGACAGTAGGCGATACTCTCTGCCTTCCATCGCCTTTGCAACGCGCTCAACCGTTCTATTCCCTGCCGCTCAGCCATCTTTCAAATATGAATATTAAGAATATTAATACCCAGCCCGCCATACCCAGGTCGATCGCTCCGGCAGCCCCCGAAGCCTTTGCCAGGCCAACACCCTGCCCATTCTCACCCACAACGTCCGGAGCCACTCTCCGCACCGGAACCACCTGCGCCAGATCCATCATCCGCAAGTCTCTTTCACCCGGTCCCTCTTCCCCAAACAATAGCCTCGCCAGCAAAGCCGGGAACCGCCTGCTCCACACCAACTCGCCCCAATCCGGGTTCAACCGGCTATAAAAACTAAATACATCCCCTTTGCTCACCAACACACCACGACCATATCCATCTTTCCAAATCACCTCTCCATCCCGCGGCGCGATGATCTCTTTATAGACTTCTGTCCCCTCCATCCACGTGTCGGTCTTTTTTTCATCACCCCTCCCATATTGCCAGACCTTTGCAAAACCTTTCACCGCCGGCAAAGGTTTAACCGACAACCAAAACAACCACCCATGCCCCCCAGGAACACTTCCCGTCACCATAACCCTCATCCTCCGATGCGTAAACTCCTGCACCGCCCGCAACGCGGCCTCCAGGTATAGACCATCCTGTTTATAGATACCATCCGCATAGATCGTAAGATCAAGCGTCCCCGTGTCCGCCTTCATCGCCACCGTTTCATAATGAAAAATACTTCCCGTCGTCCTCGCCACTCCGGTCATCACCCGGGCACTGTCCGGGGATATCCCCCATTTCTTTTCCGTCCATTGATCCATAGAGTCCTTCGGCGCATACACCTCCCAGTGAACCATCCTGTCTGTAACAGGTCGCGCCCCCATGAATCGCCTTGCCAGCCCTGAGCTGATGACATAAAATTCCACTCCAGCCGGCGCCACTGTGTCCAAAGACCTGAAGCCATTCCAATAATTGATACTGTCCAGCTCCCGCTTTTCCCATCCTGCCTTCACCAGTGAATCGATTCGGCCGCCATAGACATTCATAGCTCCAGCATCCACCAGCACCCACCCCTTTTTCCCGCTATCCTTCGGCACCCAATAGGGCCCCGCCAGCAATAGCGAAAGGGTTATTAGCAGCAGACAGCGCAACATCAGCAGCCACCAGTCCGAGATACGCCGGCTCCAGGCCTTCCGCTGCGAGGCGCCTTCCAGGAAGCTTATGCTCCCGATTCGCAATACCTTCCCGCGCCGGTCATTCCAGAAGTGAATGACCACCGGCAACAAGATCCCCGCCATCGCAGCCAGCCATATAGGTTGTAAAAAATGCATCTCAAAAAATTCTCACCCTCTTATTTTCAAAAAATCCCGCAGGGCCTGCCCCATCGGTTCATCCATCCGCATCAGCTGATAGGCGATTTGCTTATCCAGCAATTGCATCCTCACCGCCGATAACCATCCCTGTAATTTTGCCTTATACTCTTCTTCCAATCCACTGCTCAACGGCGTTCGCCCCCCCGTCTCAAGATCCTCTACCAGGTCATATCCTTTATAGTCCCTCTCCAGCTCATTCTTCCCCATGATATGAAAAACGATGATATCATGTCTCAACGAAGCCAGCAACTCCAGCAGCCGGCTGATCTCCCCATCCCGCTCATACATATCCGTAATAAAGATCAGCAACTCCCGTTTCTGCTCTCCTAAAAAGATAGATTTGTAATGGATCGGGTCACCCACCTTCCCACCCGGCTCAAGCATCTCCAGCTGATGGTAAAACCTTGCCAGGTGCTGCGCATCCTTCCGCGCCGGTAAGGAATAGACACCCCCTTCCCTAAACACATACAGCCCCAAAGCATCCCCCTGCCCATGCGCCAGCCATCCCAGCGCAGCCGCCAGGTGCCTTGCATAGTCCATCTTGGTAAAATTTCCATCCTTATGTTCCATGGAAAGACTGGCGTCTATCAATAGCCGCACCGAGATGCTCGTCTCAACTTCCGACTCCCGGATATAATAACGGTCCGACCGGGCAAACCGCTTCCAGTCCAGCCAGCGCAGATCATCCCCCGGCTGGTAGCTCCGGTATTGACTGAATTCCAGACCCGGCCCCCGCACCTTACTCTTATTGATGCCCGCCATAAAGCCATCTACCGTCCGGCGCGCAGCCAGCGACAGATCCTTAATGGTCATTAAAATATGGTGATCTGGAATTTCTTTCATTTCAATCTCGTTTTGACGCTACGACGCTGCTACTTCAACCTCCCTCCCGACCTCTCCACCGTCTTCACCAAATAACCCGTCACCGCATCCGACGTGATCCCTTCCGCCTCCGCTTTGAAATTCATCAGGATCCGATGCCTCAGGACCGGGTAAGCCATCGCATGAATGTCCTCCGCCACGACAGCATACCGCTGCTGAAACAATGCCCTGGCCTTGGCTGTCAGGATCAGGGCCTGCCCCGCACGTGGCCCGGCTCCCCATCGTACCCATTCCTTTATATAGGAATGAGCCGTAGTATCCGGCCTGGTCGCCCTTATCAACTCCGCAACATAACGAGTCATGTCTTCGCTGATACTTACCTCCCGCACCAGGTTCTGCAATTGTTTGATCTCCGCGCCGTCAATTATCGCATTGATCACCGGCTTCCGGCTTCCCGTCGTATTGCTTAGTATTGCCGCTTCCTCCTCCGCAGTAGGATATCCTATCTTCACATAAAGCAGGAACCGGTCCAGCTGCGCTTCCGGCAAGGGATATGTTCCCGCCTGCTCTATCGGATTCTGCGTAGCCAGGATAAAGAATGGCCTGTCCAGCGGATAGGTCACTCCTCCATACGTGATCTCGAATTCCTGCATCGCCTCCAGCAGTGCCGACTGCGTCTTCGGCGGCGTCCGGTTGATCTCATCCGCAAGTACTATATTCGCAAACAAAGGCCCCTTCACGAACTTAAAGAATCGACGGCCTGTTGTATGATCCTCTTCCAGCACTTCAGTACCCAATATATCCGTTGGCATCAGGTCGGGAGTGAACTGTATCCGGCGGAAAGACAGGTCCAGCGCCTGCGACAATGTTCGCACCATGAGGGTCTTCGCCAGTCCGGGAACGCCCTCCAGCAAACAATGCCCTCCCGCCAGCAAGGCGACCAGCATCTCCTCGACGATGGCCTCCTGCCCCACGATCACCTTTCCTATTTCTTTTTTGAGTAATGTTAGTTTTCCCAGCAAAGACTGAACTTGATTTTCGATAATATCCATAAATAAAATATATGACCCCGCAGCGCTAACCGCAGGCTCGAATAAGCAGTTTTTGGTTAGTTTTTAAACATATATCTTTCGAACGATGGAAATTAAAGATAAAATCAGCAACTTTAAAAAAATTACATGACCGGTGAAGGTATCAGGTGAGACAAAATTTACATTCGTACGACTGCGCTATCGTTCTGGAGACTGGGACACCGATCAGAGGATGCCCGTAAATCTTCTCAATTCCCTCATCGAATACACGACCATCCCCGTCAACCTCCAGGAAAAGGTCATCGACCTCGAAAGCAACGAAATCTTTCAATACCCGTTTTGCTATATCAGCGGGCACAAGCTCGTACAGTTCAATGCCCTCGAAAGCGCCAACTTTCATAAATATATCAGCAACGGGGGATTTGTCTTCGCCGACGATTGCAATCACGATATCGATGGGCTTTTTGCCCGCTCCTTCGAAACACAAATGGCCAGCCTCTTCGGCTCCTCCGAACTAAAGAAGATACCCAACAACCACCCGGTGTACAGTTCGTTCTTTCATTTTGAGAAAGGTCCGCCCAACACCGCTTTCGAGCTCAACGGTTGGGGCGATGATCTCGTGCACGACTACCTGAAGGCAATTACCATCAATGGCCGCATCGGCGTTCTCTACAGCAATAAAGACTATGGATGTGAATGGGACTACGATTTCCGGAACAAACGCTTCCTTGCCGAGGACAATACCAAATTCGGAGTAAATATCATCCTCTACGCCCTCAACACTATATAAACGGTTACTTTTTTCGACTCCACCCTTGACCTCGAGGTCCATTATCGCAGGGTCGGCAACAACTATGCACAGGACATCAGCCACTCATCATTACCGCCCGATAATTATTTCGGCACCTGCTTCGGCGCGATCCTGACAAGCAAACCCGGTGCCAGCCGGTTCAGCCACAGCGCAACTCTCTCCCCACCAAGCTTCCCTATGTACGCCTCAAAAGCCCCCCTTGCTATCGCCTTCTTAATTTGTACCGCTGCCTTTTCCGCGGGTAACCCTCCTTCTATATTGGAAGAAACCTTTCCCAGTTTACCCCCATCCTTCGTCATCGCGTTCAAAGCAATATTCGTCTGGATATATCCCGGCGTAAGTATAGTGACTTTTATATTCATCGGCGACACCTCCGCCCGGAGACAATCAAAAAATCCATGTAAAGCATGCTTGGCTGCAGCATAAGCCGATCGCATCGGGGTACCGATCTTTCCCATTACACTGCTGACAACTACAAAATGCCCCGCCTTCCGTTCCAGAAAATGCGGCAGCAGGGCCTTCGTTAAAGCCACATAGCTGAAATAATCCAGTTCCATCACTTTTCTTTGAACATCCAGACCTGTCTCCACCACCAGGGAACGCTGACTGATCCCGCCATTGTGAACCATGATATCGATCCGCCCGAACGCCGCGATAGCTTCAGCCGCCTTCCCCTCCAAAGAAGGGATGTCCACCAGGTCCAGCGGCAGCACTACCACCGCCTCCGGATGAGCACAGTTCTTCTTCACCCTTTCCAGTTCCTCCCTCCGCCTGCTGGACAACAGCAGCTTAGCACCCTCCGCCGAAAAAGAATAGGCCAGAGCCTCTCCGATCCCGGATGAAGCCCCCGTGATCCAGATAACTTTATTGGTAAAATCCATGCCCTAAATCTACATAAAAAAAGAGACCGGCGCAGTAGCAAAAAGTGGCGCCGGTCTCTTTTCAATAATGTCCTGCAAAGGATACCCTTTGCAGGATGAGACCCCGCCGAAGAGGGGTCTCGCAGTTTGTATATAAGATACTGAATCCTTGTCAGAGAGATCTTTGTTGACCAGGAACGCGCTTATTGCTTTTGTAAATTATCTGTAGCACTTCCACTTCCTGTCGATCCGTGCTCATTATATTCCGGCTGTTCTTCCTTCGAAGAGGAGCCATTAGAAGAGCCATTAGATGTGCCATTTCCATTCTTCTGATCATTCTGATTCTGGTTACCGTTGCCAGGATTATTCCCCGGCTGCTGGCCATTACTGTTATTCCGGCCATTGTTGTTATTGTTGTAATTCCTGCGGGAATTATAAAAATAATCCTGCCTGGCCTGTATCACCGCAGCATCCCGATCCTTTTTCAACTGGTCGATCTTTGCCCTCCTGTCCTTACGGTCCAGCGACTTGTCATGCCGGACATCCTTGATCTGGGCATTATAGTCGTTCTTAATATCCTCTACCTGCAAAGCCAGCCGGGAAGGCATAGCCCCGTAACCGTAGTAATAGGCAGGATAGGGACCCCATGGACCATACCATCCATAAGGATAGCCGTAGGGAAAGCCGAAGCCATATCCCAAACCAAAACCAACCCCGACATAGGTCCTGGGATAATAACCGCCATGATATCCACCGTGATAGCCGCCACCGATACCATGCCCGCCACGCTGAGCCGAGGCGCCAAAAGCAAGGCCAAGCGAAAATACTATAACTAACAGCTTCTTCCCTGCATTCTTCACATTCCTCTTTCTTGTTCTGTTTTCTTGCATCGTCGTTTTCATATCTTAAGTGTTTTAAATTTTCTAGTTATTTTCTACTTATATAAGAACGCAAAAAGTGCTCTGGGTTAAATGTCCCATAGCACTTATAACTTATCTATAACATTCTGTAAAGAAATGTTAAAGCACTTCAGGTCATAATAAATTGATTTTCAAATCAGCGGTAGGAACCACCCTTATGACTCTTCTTTCTCCGGTATCCGGCTGGTCTGCCTTTTTGTCTTTTTAAATCCTGTCTCATTTGGCCAATTCGAAAATACTAATTATATTAGCATTAATTTGCTAAATAAATTAACTTCATCCCATGATCTTCACCATCGGCCACGGCACCCGCCCCCTCCCAACCTTCCTCCACCTGCTGGAACAATACTCCATTGAATTCCTCATCGACGTCCGCTCCATCCCCTACTCCTCCTTCAACCCCCAATACCGCCAGCCCGAATTCGTCACCGCCCTGCGCGCAGCAGGTTTCCGCTACATTTACATGGGTAACTCCCTGGGTGGCCGCCCCACCGACCCCGGCTGCTACAATACCTTCGGCAAGCTGGACTACGATCTCGTCCGCACCCAGCCCTTCTTCCTCGAAGGCCTCGAAAGGATCATCACTGCCTACGAAAAAGGCATCCGCGTCGCCCTGATGTGCAGCGAAAGCAAACCGGAGAACTGCCACCGCAGCAAGCTCATCGGCAGATCCCTGCTGGAAAGGGACATCCCGGCCCAGCACATCGATGAGGATGGCGTCATCCGCTACCAGACCCGTCTCACAAGCACTCCTTCCCTGCTCCTGTTCTAACCCTTATACCTGATCGTCATCCCATTCAAAGTATCGCAAATAAATAAGTTAAAACACCTAAAGAGACCAAAAAACACCCGTAAAAAAAATAGGGGGAGACCGTCATTGTTATCTTGCCGACGCTGAACGTGGTTCGTATTGTTAAGCTCTGAAACCCTTAAGACCAATGCCGTCCTTATCCGTTGAAACGATAGTTTTGGCGTGCCTTTGCGTTGTACTCCTATACCTCCTGTCGCTGATCCGTCATCTCAGGATCCGGATCAGGCACCTTCAGCGTACCAAAAGCACCTTCCTCGCCAACATGAGCCACGAGATACGAACCCCAATGAATGGTATCCTCGGAATGGCCTCTCTCCTGGACCAGACGACTCTCACCAAAGAACAACGCGGTTACACCGACATCATCCAAAGATGCAGCGACACCCTGCTCACCGTCATCAATAATATCCTCGACTTTTCTACCCTCGAAGCCGGTAAGATAATCCTCGAAGAAAAAGAAACCGACCTTCGCTGCTGCGTCGAACAAGTGCTGGAAATATTTATGGGCCGTACAATGAAAGCCGGCATCCTGCTCCATTGCCATATCGAGGAAAACGTCCCGGAACGCATCATCACTGACAGCGGCCGCCTCCGCCAGATCCTCATCAACCTGGTGGGCAACGCCGTTAAGTTTACCGAACAGGGAGAGATCCGCATCCACATCTCTCTTGCCCCCTCCCCCCCTTTTTCTCTAATTTTCAAAGTAGAAGACACCGGCATCGGCATCGCCCGCAACAAATTCGACGATCTCTTTCACTCCTTTTCACAGGTCGACTCCTCCATCACCCGCAAATATGGCGGCTCCGGCCTGGGATTGACCATCTCCGATCGCCTCATCCGCTTAATGGGTGGGTCCATTCACGTCGATAGCCAACCCGGCAAAGGTTCAAAATTCACCTTCTCCATCCCCACCAAACCCGCAGCCGGCAAGATCATCAGCACAACGCCAATCCCCTTGCTGGCAGAAAAATATCCCTTTCGTATCCTCCTTGCGGAAGACAACCCAATCAACCAGCAGCTGGTCCTGCTCATACTCAACAAAATGGGCTACAACCCCGACACGGCAGAAAATGGAAAAGAAGTGCTGACACAGCTGCAGCAACAACCCTATGATATTATCTTTATGGATATCCAGATGCCGGAAATGGATGGGCTGGAAGCCACCCGCACCATCCGGTCAGGCAACGGCCACCAGCCCGTCATCATCGCTATAACAGCCAACGCCACCTGCCAGGATCGCGAAGAATGCCTCGCACAGGGAATGAACGATTATCTCTCAAAGCCTGTCAATATCGGGGAGCTGATCCATACGCTCGAAAAATGGGGTCGCCCCCTCTCCTAGATCTATTTCTTCAACAACTCTTTCACCGACGCCTCTATCTGCTGATCATGCCCCGAAGAGAGAATATCAGGTTCTTCCCTTACCATGATATCCGGCTCCAGTTGATGACCTTCCTCGAACAATCCATCCGGCGCTCTCCACCCGCCCATCGGCATACCATATACCAGGCTGGGATCGATCTGCTCCTCCCACCAGACAAAAGTGCCGGTGCCCGGAACCGGCATGCCCAACGTCTTTCCGACATTTTTCAGCTTATACGCCGCCGGAAACAAATGGGCATCCGAATAGTTTGCCTCACCGATGATCACGATCGAAGGTTTCACCCACTTGTCAAAAGGCTCCGACCCCACATATTGCCCATGCGGAATCACATCGAAGTACTTCTTCCCGTTCAGGAAATCGGAAAGCTGCTCATGAATATTCCCCCCGCCATTGAAACGCGTATCGATGATAATAGCGTCCTTCCCGAGATTTCGCCCCAGCGCCTCTTCAAATACCGTCCGCATGCTTTCATCATTCATCGCACGTACATGGATATACCCGATCTTTCCCTTCGACAGGGAATCGGCCTCTTTTCGGCGCTGATTTACCCACCGCTTGTACAGCAGCTCATTCTGCGCCCTCAGACTTATCGGCTTTGTCGTTTCCTCCCACCGGACATTCGTTGCCGGATCGAACAAGGACAACAATACCAGCTTATCCGTCTTGCGATTCAGATATTTATAGTGGTCCACCGTATCGGTGATGTCTTCTCCATCGATCTTCTCCAGTATAACGCCAGGCTTTATACGCTCCGAGAACTTGTCCAGCGGCCCCCCGTCGATGACTTCCGCGATCTTTAGCCCCCGCCCTTTATGGCCGTAATCGAAGAAAATACCCAGGGCCGCAGTCCGGTCACTGGTAGGTTTGGAGTTGCCGCTGTAATAACAGCCCGTATGCGATACATTCAGTTCCCCAAGCATTTCACTGAGCATCTCAGCAAAATCATAGTCGTTGTTGATATAAGGCAGGAATTTCTTATACGCCGTATAGTAAAAATCCCAATCCACTCCATTCATATTCACTACATAGAACTTTTCCTTTATCTGCCGCCAGCTGTGATCAAAGATATAGGCCTTCTCTTCCGCATCCTTCAGAGCCATTTCCCCGCTGATGCCCACCGGCTCAGGCTTTCCACTGGCAGCATCGATCTTCATGATCTTGCCGTCCGCCAGCAGGAAGATGAATTTGCCGTCGCTCGATAATTCCATCCCGCCATACCGGGCGCCCAGCTTTGCAAATAGTTTCGTTTCCTTCGTTCTCGTCTCCGTCATCCAGAGATCATACCCCTTCTCGAACTGGCTGAGATAGTAGAGCTTTTCACCATCCTTCGACAAAAGCCAGTCCACCGCATCCGAAGTATGTGTTGTCAGCCGCAGCTTGCGATCCGCCAGGTTGTCAAAATCTATCTTGATGTCTTTTACAGCAGAGTCTTTTTTTGTCGTGTCCCTGGCTGCAGGTTTCTTTCCTTCTTTTATCTTTTCGTCTTTTTTATCCTTTTCTTTTTTCTCTTCCACCTCTTTCAGTAAAGCCAGCTCCTCCTTGGTGAGTTTGAAGCGATCAAAACTTTCCTTCGAAAAGAACATTCCATAGACGTCCCCCGTTATCGCATACCCGGCCTGCTGCCGGGCCCCTTCCCGGTTCGATCCCCAGATCATCATCTTCCCATCCATCGTCCACTTGGGATTGAAGTCGTCATACCCGCTCAAGGTCAGATTGATCACCGCCGATTTTCCATCGGCCGCCACCAGCCCTACCTCAGGACTCATGACCCGCTCGGGCAGCCCATATTGTACCAGCAGCCATTTGCTGTCCGGCGACCACTGGTAGTACTGGTCTCCATCGGCATAGGAATAGTTCTTGTCGGCAGCCAGGATCATCCGGCTCTTCCTGCTGGCCAGGTTCACCACCTTCAGCGTCACCCGGTCCTCCAGGTAAGCCACCTCCTTTCCATCCGGCGAATAGGCCGGCTGGAACTCCTCTGCAGGAGTCGCGATCACCGTCTCCTCTTTCAGCACCGTCGACGCATAAAAATAAGGTTCCTCCTTCCTGCTGATAGACATCGTATAGATATTCCAGCTATTGTCCTTTTCCGCTGCGTACAGCAACGACCGCCCATCGGGACTAAAACTCACGCTACGCTCCTGCCAGGGAGTATTGGTGATCCGCTTGGTAATACCTCCCTCAACAGAGGTCACAAAGATCTCACCCCGGAATACAAAGGCGATCTCTTTCCCATTGGGCGATAGCTTCATCTCCGTCACCCCGCTATTCACCGGTAAGATCCTTTCCATGGAAGCCCTGCCGTCTTCCGCTATCCTCACACTCACCTTCTGCGGTTCCCCACCCGGCTTCTGCGTATAGATCTCTCCGTCAAATCCAAAACACAAGGTATTGTCTTTGGCCCTCGTCAGGAATCGTACCGGGTGTTTGCTGAAATGCGTCAGGGCAATATTCTTCGCGGGGTCCGTCACCGAGCCCTTATAGACATTGAACGATCCTCCCTGCTCACTCAGATAATAATAGTCCTGGTCGTTCGCATCAAAGATCGGGTTCCGGTCCTCCCCCTTATTCTGAGTTAATCTGTTATATTTTCCGGACCTGAGATCGTAAAGCCAGATATCCTTCGTCACCGCTGATGTATGATGCTTCCGCCACTCACTTTCATATCCTTTCTGATCTTCGTAGATCAGCTTGTCACCGGATGCGCTGACAGTCGCCGCCAGCGCCGGTACCGGCAACACCTGGCTCACTCTTCCCCCCGCCGCCGGCACACTATAGAGCTCCGACATGACCGAAACAGGAAACTGCGCATTGGTCACCAGGTCCTGCCGGCTGGCAGAAAAGAGTACGCTCTTGTCATCCGCCGTAAAACTGCTCGGGATCTCATCACCCGAATAATAAGTCAGCCTCCGGGCCTCTCCACCCGTCGCCGGCATCACAAATACATCCATATTGCCATACCGGTCCGAAGCGAACGCTATCCACCGCCCATCATGCGACCAAACCGGCGAAAATTCATAAGACTCGCTGATGGTTAAAGGTGTCGCCGTACCCCCACGGGTGAACACGGAGTAGATATCCCCTTTATAGCTAAAGAGAATGGTCTGGCCATCCGGAGAAACAGCAGGATACCGCATCCATAGCGGATTCTCCTGCGCTTGTGCCGTAACAGAAAAAAGACAGACTGTGATTACAGCCACGAACGCTTTACGCATGATACTGGGATTGAGGTTAATGAATTTCCTCTCCTGGATGCATATATAATGGCAGGAGAGCGCATAAAATTCAAATTAAAGAAAAAAAATATAACCCTTGAAAATCGTTGGTTATCATTCGAAATAGCCGCATAAGTTATTGCACATCAATAGATTATCTACCTCCCCCTATCGGTTGACGTAATAAAAAACGATTAAAGTGAGTTTGTATCCCCCCTCGCCCCGATGTAAATTTGTGTAACAATTCAGAGAAAAAGCATCCTGCTCCTGAATATGTCTGATAGATTGCCCGCCTCCACACTACCTGCTTCAGCCATACATTTCTAACTTCCTGCTGCCGCCATATCACTTCTAACACTTGCTGCCGCAAACTTCTTTAACCACATCGTAAAATATAAAATAACAATATTATGAACAGCAAAGTAGTAAAAGTAATCGCAGCAGCACTCACCTCAGTAGTAGTTCTCGTTAGCAACCCAATGACCAGCCAGGCTAATGGCGGTGGCATCAACAACAGCAAAAAATCTTCCCTGACTGAAGAGCAGGTTTCTGTTAAATACCAGGGCACCAGCGATAACAACATCATTTTCAAAGTGGAATTCGATAACCCCACTGCCGAAAAATTCTCCCTGATCATCAAGAACGACAACGGAGATGTAGTTTACCATCAGCAGTTCACAGATGCACATTTTGCAAAATCTGTATTCTTCCAGAACACTGATTCTGAGATCCGCCCTACATTCATCATCCGCAGCGCCAACAACAACGAGATCGTCCGCCAGTTCTCTGTTAACAAAACATTGACTGAAAACACCGTTGTAACACGTTTGTAATGCTGAAGTAAACAATTCTGAAGCAAACAGATCTGAAAGCGCAAAAATATAAAAAGGGCCGTGGTTAACCACGGCCTTTTCTTTTATGTATCATTAAGGAGTCTCAAGTCCTTAATTTATTTCTCCTATTTCCCCGCTGCCTTTTTGAACTTAATGCCATTCAAAGCCTCCGCCCGGTATGGACAGGGATCGGTTACCAAAAAAAAGCTCAGCACATCTCCCTCTACAGCATACTTATAAACACCCTGCCCATCGGGACAATTATACTGGCCGCCAAAATCCGTGATCTTGACCGTGTCCTTCTCTACCTTGCAAAACGAACGGACAACCATCTCACCGGAGCTCGACGTGGAATAGCTCGTATCCTCACCAATATGCATGGTCAATGTATCATGCAGAGATTCTACATAGAATTTCCAGGCAGTGTTCTTAAGAGATTGAGCGTGCAGTCTGCCGGCAGTCGCAGATAAAAAGAAAACAAAGACAAGTGTTGCTAACTTACGCATAAAAAAAATTTAGCCGAAATTATACGTTCCCTTCATCCAAAACCAACCGATCGGGAATCTTAGCGATAAGGTAACATTTTTCACCGCAGTCCAGGTCCACTCACCGAAGCTCCTTCAGATAATTCACCATATCCCCCCCCAAATCAGCCCCTGCCGTCTTCAGCCGCGCCATACAATAGCTCCTCAGCTCCTCCCAACGATAGAACGGGCCATTCGCACCGCCAGCACCAACTCCTCCCAACGGCAATTTCACCTCCCGCTCATTCAACAGCACTTTTATCAGATATTCCTTCCCGTTACTATATACAATCCATTGAACATTAGCGCTCAAGGGAATAACATCCCCCACCCGCCAGTGTTTGGAATAGTCATATATGTCCGAAGCCGGCACACTCGCCTCCGATATCCCCAACAAGGTTGCAAACGGCGATATCGCCTCCGCATGCGTAAACCGCAACACCGCGTCACATCCACCCTCCGCCCGCGCAGCCGAACCACCGCCTTCGCCACTCACCCCCGCCCCCGCCGCCGCAGCCCCCCTCTTCACCATCTCATCCATCCTCCGCACAAAATCCGCCAGCAACGGCGCAGCCACCTTGACCTGTATCCCCAACGGATCCCTGCCCGGCCCCTTCTCCAAAAAATCCTGCGCCCCCGACACAAAATCCTCCCAGGCCAGTTGCGCCGCTCCAAAAGCGATCCCCAGATCGACACTGTCCTTTGTCTCCCTGACCAACGAGAACTGCACCGAATACAGGTCATATAAATTCCCCACAAACCGCAGCTCCTCGGCAGGCTTCAGCCCCGCCCGGAATCCCGGCGTAAACACCCGCTCAGCAACCGCCGCAGCCGCCTCACTCGTCCGCCGGTCCCGGTCCAGCGAATCCAACGCTTTTTTCAGCCCCTCACTTTTTTTATATCGCTGATACGCCGGCGAAAGGTCATAGAATCGCAGCACCGCATCCAGCGAATCCGCCAGCTTTGAGAATCGCCGCTGCCCCTTGTAACCGGCAAAAGCCTTCAAAAAAGCATCTGCACTCTGCTGCGTCCTCACTTTATAAGTTACCACTATATCCAATCCCTTCCCCGTAAAAACAGTCGGATACCGGTTCAGCATCCGCTGCCCGATAGCCTGCTGCTCCTCCGCCCCAAGTAACGTGATGTTCTCATACTGCCCCTTCTCGACGGCACACAACCGCCGGACCATCCGCCGTACCTGCACACCCACCTTCGTCAAACCCTGTCTGCCTTCCGCAGCATCCAGCAGCCGCAAGGCCTCGGTATCCGGCCCCTCCTTGGTCATGAAACGCGCCCCATGCCGCCCCACATAGTTGACAAAGACCGGCTGAAAACCAGCTGGCGGTGATGTATATTCGCCAGCTGGCGCCGGATACGGCGTCTTAGTCCCCAAAAAGAATGGGCCCTGCGCCATCGCAGCCATACCCGAAAACAATATCCCTAAAAAAAGTTTGAATTTTCTCATGCAAGCCATATGGACCTAATTTGAAAGACTCGAAGTAAAATGCTTATTGCCCGTCCCATCCGTAGGAAAGGCGCCCATGTCTATATTGGGATCCAGTGTCGTCGCTCCCAAATCCCCTCCCTGCGGCACCGTCCGCAAAGCCTTGAAACTCGTATTGCCCTTTTGATAGCCAGGACTGGTGGTCAGTATGCCAAAATCATAATTGACATCCGTAACGATACCCACCGGCATGCTGGATTGAGTATAAGGCGGCTTAGGCGAAAAGATAAACTGGTCGACATCGTATTGTTTAAACCGCGGATTGTTTTCCTTTGGAGCGCCAAGAATATCCGCACTCTGAGACTTGCCGACACCATCCACCGAATAGAACTGGCTGGTGAGGGATATATCATTGCCATAGAATTGCTGGTTATTATAGACGATGTTCGGGATGTCCGCATCACCGGTCAGCCGCATTCCAAAACGACAATTGACGATGACATTGTTATAGATCTTGCCCGAAGCTCCCTTCTCATAGTCGATAGAACCGCCCCGGCCTGACTTCAGCTGGCGGAATCCACTGTTCAGCATCGAATTATTATAGAGATAGGTCTTGTTCTCTATCGGTCCGCCGCCACTGTTGGAGATCTTAAAGGCATTCGTAGCCGCGCCGATCACCAGGTTGTACGCCACATCCCCGACACACCCGTTCTTCAGGTTCAACGCTTCCCCACCCGTCGTCCCGCAGTCTTCAAACGTATTCCGCATGATGCTGACATGGCCATGCAGGATCCGCATGCCGTCATCCTGCGTTCCAAAGATCCAGGAGTCTTCGATGATGACATTGCCGTTGATGTTCGTATAGGAAAGACTGTTCCGGGGATCACCGGGCGAAAAGACATTGAGATCGGCAGCCGCACCGGCCGCGCCGCCTGCAAATTCAAGATGCGTCCATTTGATGATAAGATCCCCACTGGTCTCCCCGCATTGTATCCCACCCCAGTAGCCTTTACCGGCATTGCTGAATTTACGCAGCGCATCCGGAACAGTAATATAGTTGTTATTGTCCTCCGTTCCCAGGCTGATAAAAGTGCCATTACAGGTTATCTGTGGACTGGTAGCCGTAGTCTTGCCATCTCCCATCGAAATGAGTTTCGTCCCCGCCTGCATGAGCAGCGTGTCACCCGCATTGATGGTGATATCGGAGGAAAAATAATAGGTCTTGCCCGCCACCAGCGTCCCTGAGACCGAACCCGAGAGCGTGTCGGTGGTTATAGGATGACTCGCAACGACCTTGGCCGGACTGACATAGACATTCTCCGCTTTATGGCAGGAAGCCAGGGCTACGAGAAGAACAGGTATACCCGTTTTTATCATGTTATATTTTGTATGCATGATCTGTTATATTTAAATTGATCAGAGTTTAAATTTTATACCAAGCAGATAATTGACACCATAGGTATCCTTCCTCATCAACAGGTTTTTTCCGACTTCCTGGAATGGAGGATAATAGGGCGGTACCGCCGTCGGTGGCGTATAAGGCTGGTGTACTTCCAATTGGAAAGGCGTATTCAGCAGATTGTTGATCTTCCCATAGATATACCACCGGTGCGTGATCCTTTTCTCCAAAGAAAAATCGAGCTGCGTGAAGTCCTTCTGCCAGATATCGTAATTGTAGTAACCCGATACGGTATTGATCCGCTTGCTGGTATAGCCAAAAGCCAGCTGCGCATTAAGACCAAGCTTATTGTCATCTTTGAAGAGCAGCGAGAAATTACCTACGTGTTTCGACTGCCCCTGGAGAGGCCTGCTCTGATCCAGCGTTTCGGTACCGCGCTCCTTTGTAGTCGTAATCCTGGACTGTGTAAACGTATAGTTCATTTTTACACCCAGCCACCTCCAATATTTAGTGAGATCCAATTCTGCTCCGTAGTTGTTGGCATTGCCAAAATTCTCCGGCACAAAAAAAGTATTATTGCTGGGCGGAGCACTCGAAGAAGGATCAGGTTGGTTGGTGATCGTATACTCGATAGGGTTTTTAAGATGTTTATAAAATACGCCAACTATCAGCTGATCAAGTCCCTTTGGATAATATTCATACCGCAGGTCCAGGTTGTCAGCCGTAGTCCGCTTCAGATGCGGATTGCCGCTTTCTATCAGACCCGTTTCAGGATTGAGAAGGGTATACGGAATTACTTCAAAGAAGTTGGGACGGCTGATAGCCGAATAATAGGAAAACCGCAATGCAGATTTCCTGTCGAACGAGTATTTGATATTGCCACTGGGCAGAACGTCATAATAAGAGATATTGCCAGTCTTTCCTTCTTTTTCCGGAGGCACAGCGCTTAGCCAGTCGAGCGCAGTATGCTCATAACGCGCACCGCCTGTAAAAAGCCAGGAACCCGCTTCAATTTTCACCATTCCATAAGCCGCCGCAATTTTTTCGTTGGCCGTATAATTCAACGGATCCTGGGCAGTTCCCTCCGCATCGTTTACGGTAAACGTATGTCCATCCATTGTACCCTGGTAGAGGATGTTGCCGGTAGGCGTAAGGTCATAGCTGTCATATTCGCTGACCCGATGCTTGTCGCGATACATACCGCCTATCGTCCAATCTGCTTTCGCCGTTGCCATCGCGCTCCGGTATGTTAAGTTGAGATAGCCGCTCTTGTCTTCATCGGAGCTGTGCGTAAATTCACGGCTGGCCGACTGGATATTGGTGACCTCAGGGGTCGGCTTCATGGTAACAGGGTCCTGCACCACACTGCCATTGACACCAAAAGTCGCCTCATCAGGTTTGTTCAGCGTAGCCTTGGAGTAGGCCGCCGTCCAGTCCAGGAAGAAATTGGGAGCCAGTGTATGCTGACCTTTTAAAGTGAAATTGACGATCTGCTGTTTTTCATGAAGCGTCCTGAAGCTGTTGGTGATACGACCCAGTCCCGGAAGTTTCCTGCCCAGCTCAAGATTGGTGTCCGACACGCTGCGGAATTCCTGGCGCATCAGGTTCACATAACCGCCATAAAAACTCAGCTTGTTCTTGTCATCGAGCCGGTAGTCCAGCTTGAGATGGGCACCGCTTCGCTGTTGCTGAACAGATAAATGACGTTTGTCTATGCTCGCCAGTTGAAACCCTCCGACCGCCAGCTGATCAGGCAACTCAAAAAGGGTCGAGCTGACATTACGGTAGTTGTTTTGAAGACTGCCCGCTACCAGTACCCCCAGTTTGTTGTTCAGCATACGGCCGCCCAGCGACAACCCGAATACTTCATCAATAGGATTGTGCCGAAGACTATGACTGAACGCGCTGTTGGGAAAATCACCCGGAGTAGCCAGGTCCTTGGAATTGAGTATCCGCGGACTGCTGCTGAGACTTGGACCATTGTCAAACCTGGCAAAGTCCTCATGCGCGAACTTGCTGCCATATCCGGCCGCGGCATTGGCATTGATAGTAAATTTTGCAGGTGCATCCTTCATCACCATATTGACGGCCCCGCCAATGGCATCACCCTCCATGTTAGGAGTCAGCGTCTTGGTGATCTCCAGCCTTTCCAGCAGATCGGCAGGGAAGATATCCAGCGGTACATACCGGTTTTTGTTGTCCGGGCTGGGGATCTTAATCCCATTGACCAGGGTGTAGATGTAACGCTTTTCCATACCGCGCACGATGATATATTGCCCTTCACCATTGGAACTGCGCTCCAGCGTTACCCCGGATATACGCTGAGCCGTATTGGCTACCGACAGATCGGGAGACACCTCTATGGCCCTCGCAGAAATAGAGTTCTGCACAATATCGGCCCGGCGGTCCACCAGCTGCGAAGACCGCTCCGTCCCCCTTGCACCCCCCGATACGCTGATAGCCGTCAGTTCTGCCTTCTTCGGCTCCAGGCTTACAGTCAGCGCTTTCGTCGTCCCCTCTGTCAGGTCCATATCTTCCTTATAGCCTTCAAATCCTACGTATTTGACCGACACTTCATAATGACCGGCCGCAATATGCCGTAATACAAAACTCCCATTCAGCCCCGTCAGTAAATGGATGTCCCTTTTACCTTTCGCCGCAATTTCAATACTGGCCCCCGGCAACGGCTCACCCGTTTGTTTGTCCGTCACTATACCGCTCAGCGGACTTGTCTGCGCAATGGCCGCCGTCCACCCCACGCAACAAAAAATGAAAATAATGGGTGAAAATAATCGCTTCATATTAGCTGGTTTTTAGTTTTTAATCCTGGCGCAAATCTGCATTTCCGCCCGCGTATTCGGTAAAAACCAGCATGTACAAAATGACAACAGCCCCACCCGAAGCGTAGACAGGGCAGCAGCAGCGTTAACAAGAGACATATAAGACATTGATTACCAAAACAAACAAACGAAGCACACTCTCCATTACCAAATTGTTACTACACGGATTGGACAAAAGCAGTGAGGCTCTCTTCTACCCCCAAATTCAACTTTTTCTTCAACCGGTAACGGGATACACGCAGACTATCGGGCGAGATCCCTAATAAAGTCGCTATATCCCCCGAAGTAAGATTGAGCTTTATCAGCGATAATAGACGCAGATCATTCCCCGTCAGATCCTCAGCATGCCGCTTCAGCGTATCGAAGAATTGCTGATGCACCTGCTCGAACGTCTCCCTGAATTCATCCCAGTATTGATCGTGATTGAAATTCTGATTGATCTGCTGGATCAACTGCTGCAACTGTTTCTTCTGATCCCTTTTGTCCTCCTTTACCAGGAAGCTCAGCCGGTCCCGCAGGTTCTCCAGCAGCTGGTTCTTCTGAATGACATGCAGCGTATAAGACGTCAATCCCTTCCGCTTTACCGCCAGCTCCTGAACCAACCGATCCTCCTGCAGCTGCCTGTTAGCCAGTTCCACCTGCATCAACCCCCGCTGCGCCTCATGCATCTGACGATTCTGCTCGCTTCGCAGCCGCTCATTCCGGATCTTCATCCGCTGCCGGCTGATAATGACCCAGCCCAGTACGATCAGCAGCACCACCACGATGACAACAGCTGTCGTCACAATAGACGTGATCTTCCGGGCATTCTCCAGCCTCACGATCTCAGCATTCTTTTTATCGATCTCGAACAGCACACTCAAAAAAGCCGTCTGCCGGTTATTATCCTTGGAATATATATCCAGCGTAGCCCTGCGCGAAAGCTCCAGGTAATGATAGGCGCTGTCTTCCTGGTGTAACAGGTCATATGCCTTTCCCAGGTCCCGGTAAGCCGCGCCCTTTTCATAAAGATCATTCGTCTTCTCCGCCAGCAACAGGGCCTTACGGGTCTGAACTATCGCTTCTTTATATCGTCCCGTCTTCCGGTAAATGTCCCCAAGATTGTTTACCACCTCGATACTGCCCACCTCTTCCCCTGCCTGATCATACATTTCAAGCGAATGCGCAAAATAATACCAGGAAGAGTCGTACTTCGCCAGATCCTCGAAGATGCTGCCCATATTCTCATAGATCTTCGCCATCCCCTGCTTGTGAGAGATCCTGCTGTATTGCACCAAAGCCTGCCGCTGGTACAGGAAAGCACTGTCATAGAGCTGCCTTTTCTCATACAAATGCCCTATCCGCCCATAGGTGTCGGCCATTCCCCCCACATTGCCGGTCTCCCCGTAGATCCCCAGCGCCTCATCATATTGCTTCCTCGCCAGCGGTATCTGCCTGTTATAATAATAAAGGAGTCCCATGTCATCCAGGTTCGCAGCTATCCGCTCCCTGTCCCCCTCAGCCCTGAACAGCTTGTCCGCCTGTTCATGATAATCCAACGCCTTGGGATAGTTGCCCAGGTAATAACAGATCTGCCCCATCTGCTGCAGACAGATCCCCGTACCCAGCCGGTCCTTACGGTTTAGCGACTGCTCGTACATCTCTTTTAACAGGAGAAATGCGCTGTCAGGAAACTGCTTGCTCAGTCTTTGTGTATATACCAGTTCTGCCCGGTCATTCTCCTGGGCATATGCTCCGGATGCCAACGCCACCAGACCTGCTACCAATAAAAGAGCCAGCGCTATTTTACAAAAAAACCTCATATGTTAGGGGCTTCAGCGCAAATAACGGTGTTTAATATTACGTAATTGTTAACCCCTACCCCACACCCCGCTGCCGCTGCCCCGGGCCAACTCCACCGCCCCGTACCCCGCTTTTACCGGCATTCCCCCTAAAATAACCGCCTTCCTCTTGGTCAGGGCAAACCAACCCTATATCTTAGTAAGATGAATACGCCGACCAATCCAACAAACCAACCAGCTCTCCAGGTCTCCGGCCTGGATGTCAAATATGGCAGCTTCCAGGCCGTCCGCCAGGTTTCCTTCGAAGTTCAGCCCGGCGAGATCTTCGGCCTCCTCGGACCCAATGGCGCCGGCAAGACCTCTACCCTCAGCGCAGTGGAAGGTTTGATAAAACCAAGCTCCGGCACCATTCGCGTCGCCGGATACGATAATAAAAAACAACCCTTCCACGCTCGCGCCTGCATGGGCGTCCAGCTGCAAGCCACCAGCTTTCAGCCCGAACTGACCATAACCGAGATCATTCGCCTTTTTGCCGGTATATATGGCGTTGCACTCAGTAACGATCGTATCCTCGCCGTCCTCGAAGACATCAAATTGCAGGACGCCGCGACCAAAAAATTCGGCGAGCTCTCCGGCGGCCAGCAACAACGCGTCTCGCTCGTCATCGCCACTATCCACCAGCCCCAGCTCGTCCTGCTCGATGAACCCACCAGCGGCCTCGACCCGCAATCCCGCCGCCAGCTCTGGGAAAGGATCGAAGCTATGCGCGACCGTGGACATGGCATCATCCTCACCACCCACTCCATGGAAGAAGCCGAATCCGTCTGCGACCGCATCGCCATCATCGATCACGGCCAGATCATCACCACCGATACCCCGGAGGCCATCGTAGCCAACAATCGTGACCTTCCCGAGGTCATCCGGGCCTCCCGCAAAGGAAAGATCACCCTCGAAGACGTTTTCATCGGCCTCACAGGCACCGCTGTCCGCGAATAAGCCAATAACTAACTACACAAAAAAACTATAGTATATGTCCACGACCATCACCACTCCCTTCCCCGCTACAGAGACCCGTCCCCTGGCCCTGCCTTCCATGGGCACCGTCTTCTCCTCCCTGCTGCGGGCCGACCTGACCACTCAGTGGCGCAATCGCCGTTCGTCCCTCATGGTAGTTCTTATCCCCGTCATCATACTTATGTCATGGAAAGGATTCGTAGAGATTCGCGGAGCAGCCTTCGTATTGTCGAACTGTATTACTGTCGGCCTTACCGCCATCGGGCTCCTGGGCTATGCAAACTCCGTCGCCCGCGATCGCGATAAAGGGATCTTCCAGCGCCTTCGCGTTGCCCCTGCATCCAACTGGGCGATCATGGCCAGCCGCCTCACTGTCCAATTGATTATGATCGCCATTATGACCATCGTCACCTTTATAGTCGGGTATAAATTCGATAACATCTCCCTTCCTTTCACCAGCTATATCTTAGGTTTCCTGGTCGCCATTGCCGGCGGTGCCGTATACCTCAGCCTTGGCCAGGTCATCGTCGGACTCATCAAAAATCCCGAGACGGTCAACGCTACTTCCCGCCTCGTCTACATCGCCTTTATCATGATCGGCATGTTCGCAGAATTCGGCGCATTTGGCAATACGATCGGCACGATCACAAAATACTCCCCCTATGGAGCCGTAAAAACAATTGTCGCCGGAGGCCTGTCACCCACGCTCTGGACCACCAGCACAACCACCGCCCTCCTGATGACACTCGCCTATACCGCCGTGTTCACCTTCCTGGGCGTCCGCTGGTTCCGCTGGAGCACCCGGTAAAACCAACGGCCGCGACACATCATAAAAAAAGGTCCCTCCTTTCCGGGAGGAACCTGTCATAGTTCAATCACAGATCTTCCTATTCCGATCTCAGATTCCTGGCAGGGTTGGTCAGCCCCGCCCTTATCGCCTGGTAGCTCACCGTGAGCAACGCAATACCCATCGACAAACACGCCGCCATCAGGAAAACCCACCACTTGATCTCCACGCGGTAAGGATAATCCTTCAGCCAGGTATACATCGCCCACCAGGCTATCGGCGCAGCAACCACGAAGGATATTATCACCAGCTTTAAGAAGTCTTTCGATAACAAGGTCGCGATCCCCGCCACCGAAGCTCCCAGCACCTTCCGCACCCCGATCTCCTTCACCCTGTTCTCTGCCATATACGTGGCCAGCCCAAACAACCCCAGGCAGGAGATAAAAACGGTCAGCGCGGCAAACAAGCCCGCCAGCGTTCCGACCCGCTTCTCGTCATCAAACTTCTCCGCATATTCGGCATCCGCAAAATGATATTCAAAAGGATATTCAGGATTGTATTTCCGGAATATGGCCTCCGCCTTTTTCAGACTATTCGCCGTTTGGGTATTTTCAGGCAGCTTGAAGTTGATCGTACTGAACCATCCCTTCGCTCCGATGACGACCATGGGCCTTATCGGCTCATATGGGGATTGCATGATAAAGTCTTTGAATACCCCTACCACATGATAGCTTTGATCACCTTCCTTGACGATCTGCCCTATCGGTTCGGTAAAATGCATTGCCTTCGAGGCCGATTCATTCAGCATCATAGCCGTAGAGTCCGTCGGATACTGGCGCAGATCGAAATCCCTCCCCTGCACCAGCTGTATCCCCGTGGTCTTTGCCAGGTTCTGGTCGGTACAGAAATAGGAAAAGTCCGTTTTGTCATTGGGATCCTTCCCCGTCCATACAAACCCCCAGGTATCACTATAGCTCTCCGTCAACGGCGAACTGGTCTTACAGACAGCCACGGCCGCTCCCGATGACAGCAGCTCCTGTTTGACCAGGTCGTATTTTTTCTCAAGATCACCCGTCATAAAATGAAATACAAGGCTGCCCCGCTCATATCCGGTATCCCTGTTCCGGGCATGGTCTATCTGCTGTTTGACAATGATCGTGCAGATGATCAGGATTATCGCAAAAGTAAATTGCAGCACCACCAGCACCTTTCTGGGGCTCACCAGCGCATTCGCCGCCTTAAAAGTGCCTTTCAATACTTTTACCGGCTGAAAAGAAGATAGAAAAAAGGCCGGATAGCTGCCCGCCAGCAGTCCTGTAAAGATGATAAACCCAATCGCCGCCAGCCAGAAAAGGATACTCCCAAAAGGTATATACAGATGTTTCTCCGTTAGCTGGTTAAAACCCGGCAGACTCAGCAGCACGATGACTACGCCGACTATCCCCGCCAGGAAAGCAAGCAGTATCGACTCCCCGATAAACTGGCCGATCAGTTTACTCCGCGGCGCCCCCACCACCTTTCTGATCCCCACCTCCTTTGCCCTCTTCTCGCTCCTTGCCGTACTCAGGTTCATAAAGTTGATACACGCGATCAAAAGGATAAAAGCAGCGACGATACCAAACAGCCGCACAAATTCGATCCTTCCTCCGTCTTCCTGCGATCCTTTAAAATTCGAATACAGCCTCCACCGGCTTATCGGGTAAATGAACATCTCCCAGTGTTTCTCACTGCTGTCATACCGCTGCTTTATGATCTTCATCTTCGGCGTTATCGACGCCAGCGTTGCATTGGATTTTAACAGGACATAGGTCCTCGTGCTGTTATTTCCCCAGTTATTGTCGTCATTCCCGTTCTCCCGGACAAAGGCCCAGGGCAACAGATATTTGAAGTTGAACCGGGTATTGTTGGGCAGATCCTTCAGGACACCCGTTACCGTATAATTATTCTTGTTATCGATCCGGACAACCTTCCCGATCACATCCTCTGATCCGAATAAAGTCCTGGCAAAGGACTGCGTCAATACGATAGAGTGAGGGTCATTCAGGGCCGTCATCGGATTCCCCTGTAACATCGGAAAGCTGAAGATCTGCAGGAAGATAGAATCCACCGCATTCCCCCGTTCCATCAACTTCTTTTCCCCTACCGTGAATAATACCCGGCTTGGCCAGTGGACCCTCGCCGCATGTTCTACCTCCGGGAAATCCCGCTGCATGGCAGAAGCCAGCACCTTCGGCGTGGTGTTCCAGCAATGTAAAGCCCCACTGAACTCAGCCCGGTTCCAGGCTTCATAGATCCTGTCCTTTTTGGCATGAAAATCATCATAGCTCACCTCATTCTGCATCCACAACAGGATCAGAATGGCACTCGCCATCCCCACCGCTAACCCTATAATATTGATAAAAGAGAAGCCCTTGTTCTTCCAAAGATTGCGAAAAGCGACTTTCAGGTAGTTCTTAATCATGGAAATGCCATTTCCTATAGGACGGGCAACTTTCCAAAATGTTGCAGCAAACTCCCAAAAGCCGCCAACTCCCTCCTGCTTATATCCAAAAAAAAGAAGAAACTTTGTAAGTTATCCTCACCCTTTACGACTAAGACTTTGTACAATAAGTTCTCCCAAACAGATTAAATATTTTAAAATATGTTACCAACCTTAACAATCCCAACCAAACCCTTCGAGGCACTCTTTCGTTTATTATATGTAAAACAACAAATCATGAAGTACTTAGCCTTTACGCTGGTAGTCCTTTTTTCCCTGTCCGCATGCTCATCGCAGGCGCAATCCAAAAATGTTAAGTATCCCGACCCGCCCGTAGCCTCTCCAAATACTAAATACCCGATGACGCTGACCGCAGCCGAATGGAAGGCCCGTCTTACAGGTGATCAATATTATATTCTCCGTCAGCAAGGCACCGAAAGACCCTTCACCGGACAATATGATCATTTCTACAAGAAAGGAACTTATTACTCCGCGGCCTCCCTGGAACCGGTATTTAGCTCGGATACAAAATTCGACTCGCATACCGGCTGGCCCAGTTTCTTTGCTCCTATCACCCCCGACGCGGTCCGTCTTGTAAAAGACAACAGCGATGGTATGGAAAGATGGGAAGTGGTCGACAGCAAGAGCGGCTCTCATTTAGGCCACGTATTTGACGACGGCCCCAGCCCCACCGGCAAACGCTACTGTATGAATTCCGCAGCCCTCATCTTCGTCCCCGAAGGCGGCAAGCCCCCTGTAACTTCTAAAGCCCTCTAACCCCCACACAACACAAAAGCCATCTAACAAAACAAATATGAAAAAGCTCCTTTTCACTTTTTCCACCATATTCCTCCTGGCCGCCTGCGGCCAGAGCCAGCCGGTCAATATTCCAGCAAAAGTTTCTGATAAACCGACCTCCAACGAAGCAGTCGCCTACTTCGCAGAAGGCTGCTTCTGGCACGCAGAGATCGTCTTCCAAAGCCTGGTTGGCGTAAGGGACGCCGTCTCCGGTTATGCCGGCGGCACCGATAAACATCCCGACTACGAAAGGGTCTGCTCCGGCACCACCGGACACGCAGAGACCGTCCAGGTCTTTTATGACCCCTCAAAAATTTCCTACGCCACCCTGGTATCCGCCTTCTTCGCCAGCATGGATCCTACTGAACTCAACCGGCAGGGCCCCGACGAAGGCACCCAATACAGGTCGGCCGTGTTCTATCGCACCGATGACGAAAAAAAGATCATCGACGAAGAAATAGCCCGCGACTCTAAAAAATATCGTTCAAAAATTGTTACCCAGGTCCTGCCCTATACTAATTTTTATCCCGCAGAGTCCTATCACCAGGAATATATAAAGAACCATCCGGAGAACCCATACGTCGAACACGTATCCATCCCCGACTGGCTGGAATTCAAAAAGACCTTTAAAGGCGCGCAATTTAAGTCATAACTCTGCCTGCTATGTATAAAAAAAGGGGCCGGCAAAAATGCTGGCCCCTTTCTCTTTCAAAAATATCTTACCACCCTATCCCATAATCCTCCCCATTATTACTGCTTCCCCCCCAAAAAGTCCCGTGCTTCGCATCCACCATGATCGCATTGATAGGCCCGCTCGTCCTGTCCCCATACGTCGCAGTATATCCCAGCTGCCTTAGATCCTTTCTCACATACGGCGGTGTCACATTCCCCAGCAGGATATGCCCCGGCCTCGGCCTGCGATCATCCATCCTCTCCCCACCCAGCGACAGCCACAGCTGATCTGAATTGATATTCGGCGCTTCCGTAGCCTCCTGCACCGTCATCCCAAAGTCCACGACATTCAGGAGGAACTGCAGCAGATTCTGATCCTGCGTATCCCCACCCTGCACGCTAAAACAAAGGAATGGCTTCCCGTCTCTCAAAGCCAGGCTGGGCGTCAGCGTTACCCTCGGTCTCTTATGCGGAGCCACCACGTTGAAAGGACAAACAATAGAGTCCAGCACAAAACTTTGCATCCGCTGACTCATCCCTACTCCCGTATGACCAGCCACACAAGCCGGGTTCCAGCCGCCGCTCGGCGTAACAGAGATCACCCAGCCATCCTTATCCGCCGCTTCAATACTGGTGGTCCCGCGCCATAGCCGGTCATGATAGAGATCCTCATTCACAGGCCCGCCCGGCGTAGTATGATCAAACGCGAGATCCTGGTTATCCGTCGTCACCGCAACCTTCCCATTGGCGTCGCCAGTCGCAGCCACATCACCCTCCGGCAGTCCCGCCGCAGAGCTCGCATTCATAGCCCCACCCGTACTCGGCGCATTCCCCCCACCACGCATCATCGGCGCATTCAGCTTCTCGCGCTGCTTCAGCAGTTCGGTAAAAGGATTCGTTCTCCCCTCAAAAGGATACGGATCACCCGGTCCAACCATCGCATTATTCCGGTCATAGCTGATCAGTTTCGCCCGCTCCCTGGCATATTCCTTACTCAGCAACCCCTTCATCGGCTGACCCGACGTAACATAAGGATCGCCATAATAAAAGTCCCGGTCGGCAAAAGCCAGGTTCATCGCCTGGTATACCGTATGGATATAACGGGTACTGTTATACCCCATATCCTTCAGATTGAAGTTCTCGAGAATGTTCAGGGCCTGCAGCATCGAAGGTCCCTGCGTCCATTGCTGTAGCTTGTAGACTTCCGTTCCCCTGTAGCTGACATGCATCGGCTCTTCTTCGATCGGCTTCCACTCGGCAAGATCTTCCATCGTGAACAGACCACCCTGCTCCTGGCTCGCACGCACGATCTCCTTTGCTATATCCCCTTTGTAGAAACGATCGAATGCAGCCATGATAGCTTCCTTACGCGTTTTCTTATGTTTCAGCGCATCCTGCTCCGACTCGATCATTTTATTCAGTGTCTCCAACAGGTCCTTCTGCACAAATACTTCACCCGCCTCCGGCGCTTCCCTTTTTTCTCCGGCATGCGGCAGGAACAAGGCCTTGCTATAAGGCCATTCCTTCAATCTCCTCTTCTGCGCTTCGAAACTATTCGCCGTCTGCGCCTCGATAGCATATCCCTTCGCCATCTCCATCGCAGGAGCCAGAACGTCTTTCAGACTCATCGTCCCATATTCCGCTAACATATAGCAAAGACCTCCGGGTGTACCCGGTGTAACAGCCGCCAGCGGACCATATTCCGGCGGAAAATTATAGCCCTTGCTCTTGAAAAAGGCCGGCGTAGCACCGGTGGGAGCCCAGCCCAGCGCATTGATAGCAATGACCTTTCCTGTTTTTGGATTATATATAAGTGCCTGCGTTTCTCCTCCCCAACTCAGCACATCCCACATGGTACAGACCGCCGCCAGCATCCCGCACGCAGCATCTATCGCATTCCCGCCCTTCTGAAAGATCTGCGCCCCAGCCTCCGCCGCCAGCGGTTTCCCGGTGACTGCCATCCAGTGATTGCCATGTAATGGCGGTTTCTCCGTAGGCTGAGCCGTCGCAGCCAGCACACCGGCAAAAGACATCAACAACAATAAATAATGTTTTCTCATTCGTGATTAATTGATAAGCCCGAAATTAATTACTACTGTCAACCCACCTACTCATATATTACCCACTACCTCTAATTTTTTGCTTAGTGTCCCTTCCCCTCATCCACATCCTTCAGGAACTTTATCAACCCCGGAAAATAATGCGCCTGGTCATCCCACATATCACAATGACTCCCCTCAGGACAATATACATAAGACCCCTGCTGTACCTGCTTGCTCATCCACTCCATATATTTCGGGTCCATCGTGTCGTACTCCCCGCCAATGGTCAGGGTCGGCACCTTCAGCTTTGGCAGGTCCCTGCTCCTGTCCCATTTGATCAACCGCCCACCCGTTTTAAATTCGCTCGGCCCCTGCATGGTCACATAGATCCCCGGACTCAGATGTTTAAATCCCCGTTTCACCGGATCAGGCCACTCGGGTTTTACCCGGCATAAATGCACATTGTAATATTCGCTGATCACCAGTGACTGATAGACACTGTCTGAATAAAGCCCCTTGTCCTCATAACGCTGCAGCGAATCAACCAGCGACTTTCGCATCTTCGCCCTCAGCACCCCATTGTATTTCTCATACTCGGGCATGCTGGCCATCATATTGGAAATGATCAAACCCTTCATATTGTCCTGGTATTTCAGGGCATACTCCATCGCCAGTATCCCACCCCAGCTATGCCCCAATAAATAGAAATTATCCTTGTTCAAACCCAATGCCTGACGCACCTGCTCCACCTCCTCCACAAAATGCTCCGTCGTCCAGAGACTGCTGTCGCCCGGCTGATCACTATAATAAGAATCCAGCTGATCATAGTAAATAAATTCAATGCCCTCTTTCGGCAGAAAATTCTCAAACGACTCAAAGAATTCATGCGTCCCGCCCGGTCCTCCATGCAGCAGCAATACCTTGATCCGCGGATTATTGCCAAACCGCTTGGTCCAGACCCGGAACTTCCCCTTCGGGGTCTGAATGTCCACTAATTTGATATTCCCGTTCTGTACACCCGAATCCTGGGTAGCAAAATAGTCGGCCACGGAGACCGCCCCACCGGCACCATCCGCTGCCCCATTCGAAGAACCTTGCCGGCAAGCCGCCAGACCAATCATAGCCATTGCAGTAATAAAAAAATATCTCATGTGTCGGTTTTTTATGCAAAATTTGTAAATACCCGATTAAAATTCGTCTACAGGACAAGGCGTTAATTTAATACATTCACGCTTCATTCAACCACCCTTCATGTATATCATCAGAAAATTCCTCGCTATCCCAATTTTGGCCCTGGCAAGCTTCATGGCACAGGCGCAACGATCCGCTCCCGCCGCTCTCAATTTACCGGATTCTGCCGAAGTAGACTATGAACTGAAAGATTTTAAATTTCAAAGCGGGGAATCCATTCCCGTCCTCCGTCTGCACTACACTACCTTCGGTAAACCGGTAAAAGATAAGAACGGAAAGGTAATCAATGCTGTTTACATCATGCATGGTACTACCGGGAACAGCCACAATTTTGTCAACCCCGGTTTTGGCGGCCATCTCTTCGAACCAGGCCAGACCCTCGACGCTACAAAATATTTTATCATCCTCCCCGATGGCATCGGCCACGGCAAGTCCAGCAAGCCCAGCGATGGCCTGCACATGAAGTTTCCAAAATATACCTATGATGATATGGTCCAGGCCGACCACCAGGTGCTCACCGAAAAAATGGGCATCAACCACCTCCGGCTCATCCTCGGAACATCCATGGGCGCCATGCATTGCTGGGTCTGGGCAGAAACCTATCCCGATTATATGGACGCCTGTATGGCCAACGCCAGCCTGCCCATAGAGATCGCCGGCCGTAACCGCATGACCCGTTATGCGGGTATCCAATGCATCAAGTCCGATCCGGCATGGAAGAACGGAGATTACACTGCCCCACCCGAAACAGGTCTTCGCGGTGCCTACACTTCCTTGTTCTGGATGACCAGCAGCCCCTGGCAAATGCAAAGAAGAACCCCCACGCGCGATCAGGTGGAAAAAAGTTACGACATGGCCGTCGCGAACTTTGTCCTCCACCAGGATGCCAATGACTTCATCTACGCGATGGACGCTTCCCGTTTCTACAATCCCGAGCCAAAACTATCTACCATAAAATGCAATTTCTTCGCCTGCAATTCCGCCGACGACGAATGTAACCCACCCGAAATGGGCGTCCTGGATGTAGAGATAAAAAAAGTACCAAAAGGAAGATATATCCTGTTGCCCATCACCGAAAAAACATCCGGTCACGGCACACATTCCAACCCCACTATCTGGGGCGATTACCTCGTAGAATTGATGAAATTATCCGAGCCCAAATAAGGCCTCGCGAATATATAGTTGCACAGTGCCGTCCCCGGGGCGGCACTTTCATTTAAAATTGTACAACCGCAAACCCTATACGCCCCTGCACAGTCCCGCTCCCGTTCAGATACCGGTCATAGGGAATGACGATCTGATCCGGCGCCATCTGCCTCGACTGCTGAAAATTCAGCGTATTCTTCAAACCCCAGAAGAGGATCCCCTCATCGGAGACCAGCTCCCCATGCTGATTGATTACCGTGGAGGAAGCATACATGCTTTGCCCGTGTACAAAACTATTATAGAGAAAGAAAAGCTTATCCTGTAAAGGCACCACCATATAGGAAAGATTCGGCGAGTTCAGCTCCGTCACCTGCTCCTGGCTGATCATCCCCATCCAGCAGCTATCCTTCCGGTTGGCCGGGAAATAATAAAGACTCAGGTCACCTCTGTCATGATAAGGCGGATTTGCCTGCCCCTTATAACGGGCATAACCATACTTTGGTGACGGAAATCGTATCCGCGCCGGACCCGCATTCGGATCAGGAATGCCATTGCTGGAAAAAAGCATAGCAGGATCCCAACCCTCATCAAAAGCATCGTCATCCAGGTCAAACTCAAATGGCCGCCCATATTCCTTCATCAGTAAAAATCCCCGCCCGGGTACCGCCATAAAGTTTTCCTTCACCAGGTTCCCATTCTTTACCTTCCTTCCACCCAATGTCGTCAGCCGGTAAGAAGAATCAAAATCAAAAGCCTTCCTCTCCATAGAATAATGCACCACCTGCACATTCTTTAATGCCGAGTAATGAAAGGTCGACAGGATCCCCGCAACAGCTTCCCCATTTGCATTGTCTATCGACAGGCACACATCCTCCATCTCCGAAGTACCCGGCAGCAGGATACCCTTCCACACAACCGCAGTATCCGTAGCGCTGAAATGAAAAAGCAGGAAATTATGATCGTTTCTCGACGGAGACATCATCAGCCACTCCCCGTTATTGGCCAGCTTCACCGGCGCACTATTGAAATTCTCCAGCGGAAAGCTCGTATAATCGTCCTGGATCATCGGCTGCGTGAAAAAAGGATGTTTGTACACCGTCTCCGCCAGCAATTGCCAGTCCTGGTCGAATAACATCGTATGCACCTTCGGCGCAGAAGAAGAAATAAATTCAAACCCGACCAGCAATATCCGGCTCCGGTCCTCCGATCGCACCATCATAAAGCTGTTCCCTGGCTCATCAAAAAGGAATGTCCCGATGACCCGCCCCGCCGCCGTGGCCTGCCCATCCGGCTCATATCGCTGAAGCCACACTTCCACCTGCTTCCTATCCGTTTTTAATAAGTGCACCTGATCGAAATGATCATACGTAGTAACTATATATTCTTTTATGGGATCCCCGGTATATGTTGATTCACCGATCTGGTTGACCAGGTTCATCCGGGTATTGTAAATGGTGAAACTTCGCTCTTCTGCAGCATACTCCGTGCTGCGCCTGGGAACTCTTTTGCGGGTCGTGGTGGCTACCCAGTAATATTCTCCCACCTTCCCCATTAATTCTTCCCGAAGGGTAAATCTATCACTGTAGGGCTCACAGTAATAGACCCGTTGGGCAGAAATCGAGGAACAATACAGCAAACACAAGCTTAATTGTATAGTGAGCCTCCATCCCATAGCGACAGCAGTATCTTTTTGAAGTTACGGAATTTTCATATATAAAAATGAGCTTCTACGTAATGTTTTTTTTAAATTCCTCATAATTTTGAGTATACTTGCTATATAACCCCTAAGTCCGGCCTGAGAAAAAACATATAACCAACCAACAACATTGACACTTATGAGCAAATTCCACTGTTTCCTTGGGATCCTATTATTCCATTGTAGCGTCTCCTTCGCCCAGACCCGGCAGATCTTCGGCAAAGTGCTCGACGCAAAAGACAAATCCACTCTTTCCGGGGTAACCATCAGCGCAAAAGGCACAAAAGCCTCTGTCGTATCAGGCCCCGATGGCAGCTTCTCGATAAAGGTCGGCCCCAAGGCCACCGCCCTGCACTTCTCCTACATTGGCTATGACGACCAGGAAGTACCCATCGGCTCAGGAGGTGACCCCATCCTCGTCTCACTTACCGGCTCACAGAAAGCACTCAACGAAGTAGTGGTAGTGGGTTATGGTAAAGCCATGAAAAAAGACGTGACCGGCTCCATCGCCCAGGTCAGCGCAAAGGATATCGAGAACTTCCCCGCCCCCAGCTTCGAATCCGCCATCCAGGGTAAGGCGCCAGGTGTGGTAGTATCTTCCGGCAGCGGCAAGCTCGGCCAGGCTATCCAGATCAATATTCGCGGTACATCGTCCATCTCCGCCAGTAGCCAGCCCCTCTATGTCATAGACGGCCTGCCCGTAACCTCGGTCAGCGTTTCCGACAACACCAATGACGATACCAACCCCCTGGCTGATATCAACCCCAATGACATTGAATCTGTTGAGGTGCTGAAAGATGCCTCTGCAGCGGCTATCTATGGGGCCCGTGCCGGTAATGGCGTCGTGCTGATCACCACTAAAAAAGGCAGGACAGGTCAGAAAACCGTTATCGAACTCAATACCAGCCAAAGTCAAAGCAACCCCACCCGCAAGTGGAAATTCCTGGACGGCAAACAATATGTTGCGCTGATACAGAAATCCGCGCTCAATGACGCCCGCTACGACTTCGAGAATGGCATCAGCGGTTACGCCACGCAGGACGATGCACTGGCCGACTACACAGACTTTTACAAAAGCAATGTGCTGGACCAGTATTCACAGGGTACCGACGTGAGCACCGGAGGCGCCAACTCCAACTGGCAGGACCAGGTCTATCACCACAATGCCCCTTCCAGCCAGATCAACCTGTCTGCAACCGGCGGTAATGACAAGACCCGTTTCTTTATCTCGGGCTTCTTCAACAGACAGGACGCCATCGTCATTAATAACCAGTTCCAGCGCGCAGGCGCCCGATTCAATATCGATCACACCGCCTCCGACAGGCTGACCCTCGGCCTCAATCTGGCAGTTGACCGCTCCCAGTTGAACAGGATCACCAACGACAATGCCTTCTCCACACCCGGACAGCTGATCGCCCAGATCCCGATCAACCCGATCATCGACCCCGTTACCCACCTCCCAAACAACAATACCCTCTATCCCAGCGGCGTATATGACGCACTCTATGACCGCGATCGCCAGTACACCTACCGGGCATTGGGCAACGCCTACGGAAACCTCAAGATCCTCCCCTCCCTGTCCTTTCAGTCCGAATTTGGGGCTGACATCCTCAACCTTACAGAGAACGAGTTCTTTGGCAAAGAATCACAGGACGGAGCCGGCATCGGGAAAGGTGCGGTCGTAAACTCGCAGAACGTTACCTTCAATACCAATAACTATTTCACATTCACCCCTACCCTCGGCGACGACCATAGGCTTACCGCCGTACTGGGTATGTCCTATCAGCAGAATGACTACCAGCATGGTGCTACACAAGGAGAAGGATATGCTTCCGACGCTATTAAGAACCTCAACGGCGCTACCAATATCACTGCGGCGGCTACCACCAACGACAGATATACCTTCCTTTCCTATTTCCTGAGAGCCAACTATAGCTATAAAGACAAATACCTGCTTTCCGTCAGCGATCGTATCGATGGATCTTCCCGCTTCGATCCCAGCAAACGGTACGGTAATTTTCCCGCTGCTTCCGTCGGCTGGATCATCTCGCAGGAAGATTTCCTGAAGGACGCTAAATCACTCAGCTTCCTGAAGCTGCGGGGAAGCTTTGGCCTGACAGGGAACTCCGAAATAGGTGAACAAAAATTCCGCACTCTCTTGGCACCGACCAACTATCCCAGCCTCCCGGGTTATGCCCCATCCCAGTTGGGCAGCCCCGGACTTCATTGGGAAAAGACCGTCCAGGCAGACATCGGCGTCAACTTCGGCTTCTTTAAGAACCGGCTTACCGGTGAGCTGGACTACTATCACAAACACACCACCGATGTCCTGCTGGAAACAAATATCCCCTTCACCGTCGGATATTATAGTACTGCCACCGGCAAATCGACCATCGTTCAAAACCTGGGCGTGATGAATAATAAGGGCGTTGAGATCTCCCTGACCTCCCAGAACCTGACCGGCGCCTTTAAATGGACAACCTCATTCAATGCCGCCTTTAACAAAAACAGGGTCGGTAGCCTTGGAGGCCAGCTCGTCGAGAACTCCGGTGGTTATGAAGGAGCATACGAAGGCCAGGCCGTCGGTACATGGCGCCTGCGGAAACTGGTTGGTGTCGACCCTGCCAATGGCGATGCCCTTTACGACGACGGAAAAGGCGGCACGACCAACGACTACTCCTCAGCCCCCCGCCAGTATGTCGGTAAATACAGCCCCTCCTGGACCGGAGGTCTTACCAATACCTTCTCTTACATGGGCTTTGACCTCAGCGTGTTCTTATACGGCGTAACAGGCGTCCATCTTTATAATGGAGGTGGTACATATATGACCGCTGGCTTCTATAACGGCTTTGACAATCAGACCATCGACCTGGTCAACGCCTGGGGCACCCCTGGACAAAAAACAAGCGTACCCCGCGCCGGTTATAACTTCGGATCAGGCGCCGACGGCCCCTCCACCCGCTGGCTCTATAAAGGAGATTACCTGAGACTAAAGAACCTCACATTTGGATATAGCATCCCCACAGCAGCCGCTAATGCGATGAAGATCAAATCTCTCCGCCTCTACGTGGCAGGTACGAACCTCTTCACCTCGACTAAATATCCGGGTGACCCCGAGGTCAATACAAATGTGGTAAGTACAGTATACGGCGGACAGGATTTTTATACCATTCCGCAGGCTAAAACCCTTACAATAGGTTTGACAGCACGGTTCTAAGTTCTCTATAACTCATTAAAGATTATCAGAATGAAAACAGTTTCCTATATATTTAGTCTCTCAGTCGTCTTTCTCATTGCATCCTGTAACAAAAAACTGGACGTACAGCCGCAGAATGACATTACACTCGACCAGATCAAGACATCCTCGGATGTATTGAATGTCCTGGCAGGCGGTTATGCGCAATTGCAGAACGCCGCCGCCTTCGGCGAAAAATTCATCGACATACCCGACCTCATCGCCAACGAGGACCAGGTTGTTTTTAGAGGGACATTCAATACCTACAAAAATATTTATCAGAAACAGACAACAGCCACCAATGGAGTATGCGCCGACCTCTGGGGTAATAGCTATAAGATCATCGCAATCGCCAATACCGTTCTGGACAAGTTGAGTATTGTCGATTCCTCCCAAAGGAATGCCACCGAGGCACAGGCAAAATTTATGCGGGCAATTACTTATTTCTATCTGGTAAACCTTTTTGCAAAACCCTATTCCGACGGCGGTGCCGCCACCAACCTGGGAGTTCCTATTACAACTGCCCCGGTTTATACTTATGATGTCGAAAAGGCAAAGCTTACCCGGGCTACCGTTCAGCAGACCTATGATCAGATCATCTCGGACCTTAAAGATGCCTTCAGCAAGGCATCTTATTATCCCGCCGAAGCACTCCTGGCAAAAGTCTACCTTGTCATGGGTGATTACGCCAATGCAGCCGCCAATGCCGATGATGTCATTACAAATGGAGGATACCAGCTCGCCAGTTCCTATGATAAGGAGTTCAACAACGCCGGGCCAACCTTCGAAGACGTTTTCTCAATTTCACAGACAGCCCAGAGCAATGCTGGTACTACCGACGACGGTATCCAGACTTTTTATGCTCCCTATTCCGGACTGCCCAGCGGTTATCTTGGTGGCAGAGGTGATATCTTTGCGGATTCTGCATACTTTACCCACTTCGATTCCCCCGACGATTTCCGGCAAACCTACTTCACCCTGGGAAGCAGCATCGCCGGTGTAGATGGCACCTACCCCAACAAATGGCAGAAATTCTATACAGAGATCCCCGTCATCCGGCTGGCAGATATGTTTCTCGTTCGCGGAGAAGCCAATCTCCATAACAGTGCACAAGTTGGTCTGAATACTCCCGACCAGGATATCAACATCATCCGCGTCCGGGCCAACGCCGATCCCCTGTCCGGAGCAACACAGGATGACTTCGTCGAGGAACGCTTCCGCGAATTTGGCTTTGAAGGCGATCGCTTCTTCACGCTGAAACGCCTGAAGATGGACGTCGACGGATTTGATTACGACAATAAAAAGCTCGTACTTCCGCTGCCCCAGGCTGACGTCGACGCCAACAACAAACTCATTCAGAACGACGGGTATTGATCCCGCCTTCTCCCTGAATTCATCTCCTGATGATAAAAAGCCGGCCCTCGAAAGCCGGCTTTTTTTGCCCCATTCCATTCCCTGGAAAATTTTTCCATTCATGGGAGTAAAATGGGATCAATGGCACATTTATCCCGCCGCCCTATCAGGAATATTTAAGCTGTAACACCATACAAACCAATCTATTGAATATTTTTTTTGGACCCTGGGGTCCAATGGCCGGGTCCGGCACGCAGCTTGTACTTACATCTTCGGTTTTTCATAGGATATTGGATTTAAAAACGGGGCTGGATTTCTATCCTGGCCCTTTTTTTTTGCTTATGTTTGACAACCCTTAATCACCAGATCCTGTATGCGTATTTTTCTACCCTTTATCCTAAGTTTATTCGTAAGCATCGGCGCGTCCGCACTTCCCAGCGTCCACACAGGCGCCGCCCCAACATGGTTATATACTTTCCATCCCGATCTTGGCAGGACACCTGCCCAGCACGACATCAGCGACGGCTATTATTATTCCCTCCTCGAAGAACAGACCAGCCTGCTGACCAACACCAGCTATAATCATTACATTAGAAATATCATTAACGAGTCAGGGGTCCAGAACGCCTCAGAAGTATCTGTCACCTTTTCTCCCCAGTTCCAGAACGTCGTTTTCCACCATATCCGGATATTACGCGAAGGTTCCGTTCTCAACCGGCTCAGACCCGATGAGATCAAAGTAGTACAGGAAGAGACAGAAGCCGGAGAGTTTCAATACAACGGACTCAAAAGAGCCTATCTCACACTAAAAGACGTACGTAAAGGCGACCAGATCGAGGTTTCTTACTCCATTATCGGGTTCAATCCCGTGTTCGCCAATAAATATTCAGACGATATCTTTTTTACCAACGGAACAGCCGTTTGTAATTATTATAAAGCTGTCATAACTACCCCGGCCCGACGGCTCAATATCGTCCGGCGTAATAATGCACTGGCTCCCGTCGAAAAACAACAAGGCTCCACTCTGGTCTATTTTTGGGAAAACCCGCCGCTGAAAAGTGATGAGTCCTCATCGGAATCTCCCGTATGGTACAACGACATCCCAACTGTCTACCTGTCGGAATACACCGACTGGCACGAGGTTGTCAATTGGGGACTAACCACTTTCGATCACTACAACTATCCCCTGCCGGCCGGCCTTTCCAAAAAGATCGCGGCCTGGCGGCTCCTGGCAAAAGGCGATAAAGATCGCTTCGCCAACCTGGCTGCCCGTTTTGTACAAAACGAAGTACGCTATCTGGGCCTCGAGATCGGAGCCAATACCCATCGCCCGCACCCACCCGCAGAAGTATTCGATCAGCGTTTTGGAGACTGTAAGGATAAGGCCCTCCTGCTGACTGTCATTCTGCGACAGGAAGGGATCCCGGCCTATGTAGCTCTTGTCAATACCAGCCTCCGCAGTCAGCTCACTAATACAGCCCCTTCTCCAGGCGTCTTCAATCATGCCATCACGGTTATCCAACGGCCAAAAGATTCACTCCTTTATATCGATCCGACAGTGCCCTCTCAAAGAGGAGAGCTCTCCGAACTCTATGTCCCTGCTTACGGCTATTCTCTCATCCTTCGGGATGGGGAAAACAGGCTCGAGCCCGTCACTCCCGGACGCATAAATGATTATACGGTCATAGAGACCATCGACGCCCGTTATTACGACACCTCCTTTTACACCATCAATACACTTTATACCGGGGGCTGCGCAGACGATATCCGCCAGACGTTTGCAGAGAACAGCATGAAAGAGATGGAAGAAAGATACCATAATTATTATTCTTCCTCCTATGAACATATTCGCCAGACCGGGCCCATTACCATCAGCGACGACAGCATAAAGAACGAGTTCAAGGTCAATAAGGAATACGCCATACCGCAGCTATGGAAGACCAATGAAAAGGGGAAAAAATATTTCAATTTCACCGTAAGGCTCATCGGGCAGTCTTTACACGATCCTTCCGACATCACCGGTGAAGAACCCGTTTCGCTTCCTTATCCCATGACCGTACATTATACGGCGGTTTTCAATCTTCCGGAACGCTGGGGCTTCAGCTCAGGTCCGATACACATTAAGAACGATGCGTACGAATTTGATTTCAAACCCGAGATCCTGGGAAATAACCTGACCCTGTATTATACCCTGACTACCTTTAAAGATCATATCCCCGCATCCGCACTGCCGGCATACAGATCCGATTATAAGTTGATGGAAAGCCTCCTTTACTTCGATTTGTACAGAGACCCTTCCGACGGGAATGAAGAGGACTGGGGAAGCCAGCAGGCGCCAAAGAATATGACCGAAGTCCTTAACCGCCGGTTCGGCGACGCCAAAGCCTGCTGGCCCGCGATATGGCTCACCTTCTTTTTCGCGCTGTTTTTCTCCCGCCTCTTTGCCTGGCTCAATCGCCGGGAAGAGGACACGGTCTATTCCCACGGCACCGGTTACCCCCTCGGCGGCTGGCTTATCCTGCTCGGTATCGGCCTTATAGCAGGCCTGGGTATCGCCCTGTATGAATTTATTGATGCAGGTTATTACAGCTATTCCAGTTGGAAGTCCTATAGCAAGGCCGGCACCTCCCTGCAGTTCCTGTATCTCAGCCAGATGGCCGTCCAGCTTAGCTTCATCGCGGGCGGCGGTGCATCCGTCTTCTGGTTCTTCAAGAGACGGGACATCTTTCCCCGTATGTTCATCTGGTATGCAGGGATTCTGCTCTCCGGCCACCTTTTGCTTATCCTGCTTTTCCACCTGCTTCCCGTACCCGCGGCATTAAATAGCTACAAACAGGGTCTGATGGTCAGCTTCATCCGTACCTGTGTCTACTCCGCCATCTGGGTTTCCTACGTCCTGCGGTCCGATCAGGTGAAAAGCACCTTCCTCGAACCTTTCCGGCGCTAATGAGGAATCCTTTGCACCGCATTATGTATCGGCTTCACCTCCTGCAGATACGCATATATAGCCGCGAGGTCCTTCTCCCTCATTCCCGCGTACGCCATCCACGGCATAGGCGTATTGAACTCCCCCGCCGCGACCAGCTTAGGCTTATAAGTGCTGTCGGCATATTGCTTGAACTTCCTGATGAACAGCTCCCTGCTCCAGCTGCCAATCCCCGTCTCCTTATCCCCTGTGATATTCATGGAATAAACATGCTGTCCGTTCACTATTCCAAAGTCCCTTCCACCCCCAAATTCCGTCCCTTCAATGATCTTCCCTTTGTCCGCCTTACTATGACATTCCACACAGCTCGCCAGGGTCACAAGATACTTACCATAAGCAGCCGCATTATTGGAATCAGGCCGCGCAGCCAGCATGGCCCTGGCCGGAATAGTATTGACGATAAAGCTCAGCGGGAAATCCAGCTGCGTCTTCGGGACATCATTGACAACAGGAGGCAGCGTACGCAGGAAAGCAATGATACTAAAGATATCTTCCTGGTCCATCCGTCCATAGGCAGGATAGTTCATCAGAGGGAACAAAGCATGCCCATCCTGGCTTACACCGGTGGTGATGGCCCTGAACAGCTCTCCATCCGTCCAGTTAGCCAGGTGATAAGGAGTAAGGTTAGGGGCATAGATCATACCGGGAAAGCCCTGGTCCCGGCCAAAAAGCTCACCACCCATTCCCCACGTACTATCCTTCACCGGACCCCCGAACAAGCTGGTATCCCTGCCGCTGTGACAGATCATACATCCGGCTACCGACTTGGCAAGATACTCTCCATGCGCCACCCGTCGGGGTGTGATCTGCACTTTGAGGTCCATCGGCTTCCCGACATTGGGCAGCCCTTTTTTCACGTACAGGGCCAGCAACCCTACTACAACGACGATACCGGCTACGATATACAGAAGGATTTTAGCAGCTTTTTTCATGTAGCCAATATATAACAAAACCCCTATATAATATAGAGGTTTTGTTTTTCAACCCGCTGCTGACAGCTATTGTTTGATAATATACCCAAAAAGCCCATCTTCCTCTTTATCCGGTCCTGCTGTAAAATACAGTCTGTTCTGATCGACGGTAGTAGCCGTGGAAGGCGGGAACGATAAGGCCCAGAGCCCGTCGATTACGATCGTCCGTTTGTGCGATTGCAGCTGTCCCTGGTAGGTGCCGTCCATCGTGAATACATTGATCCGGCCATCCCCAAAATTGCCGACCAGGATCACAGGCTGATTCGCATCGAAACTGTGTCCGCCGCGATTATTGTTATTGTTGCTTCCCCCATTGTCATGTCCATTGTCATCCATCATATCATTTGACTGAAGCCAACCGGCCGGCGCCATAGCGACACCCCAGGGAGAGTTCAGCGACCCACGGCTCGCAAATCGCCGCACGAAACTTCCATCTGTATTGTAAATATCAACAAATCCGTTGCCTGGTCCGGCCTGATCATCTCCATCAGCACCAACCTTGGCATAAAGGACGTACAGCCAGCTGCCAATAGCCTGGATATTAAAAGGAGCATATCCCGCCGGCAAACCAGGATCCCGGAAAGGCATCGACACAGGAGCAAAGGTCGTATCCCATACATCGACCTTCCCGGTCCGGAAATTTGCCGCATAGATAAAATTGGCGCCGCCATTGGATGCCAGGGCAAGCCCCTTATAGGAAGAAGTAGACCAATTGTTTTTGATCACCAGGGCCCTTGTATTAGCTGCCCCATTCCAGCCGGAAAGGATCCCGTCTTCGCCCACAAACAGAAAAGCCGCCCCCTGGCCATTGGACAACTTAAATCCCTTCCCGTTGCTGAATACGATACCCGATGGAACCCCACCGACCGTATCCGTAGGCGAAGGTATCTTCACCGGGGCACGAACAATGGCCCCTTCCGCCGTATATAATTCACTGACATGCCCTCCATTTGAATTGACCCAGGCAATCCCATTGGCCGAAAAAGCCAGCCCCCAGGCATTGAGCAGTGTGGGATCTGTCAGCTTTGCACTATACTCTCCATTGTTGTCGACAAGGTTAACCTGTTGGAAATCACGAAGGTCTTTTTTGTCGATGACCATCCGCCGGCACCCGAGAGTCAGGACCAGGCAGGCGACCAGCGACAGCATTACAGCACGTGGCCGCAACTGCCCTTCCAATCGTTTTTTAAAGTTGTTCATGTTTAAGCAATTTTTAAGTTAGACTGATTTGATCAATACGAAGGCCATCAGCAACTACACCCAGCGCAGTTACAGCAAAGCGATCACGCCCGGTGCGATCACCGTATTCAAAAAAAGCAGGGGGGAGACTCCTATGGCCATAGGAGCAAAGAGAAGTCAGCCGGCATTTCTACGGCGCAGGACATACACAAAAAAACGTTAAGTTTCAGCAGGTATTAATTCAAACGGAGCTTTATAGGCAGGAGTTGCCTGTCTCCAACATTACCCATTTCCCCCTACCCCCTTCACCACCCCTCTAAAAAACCCGGCCGACTCGGCAATCCCCGGCAAAGGGTCATTCATATCCATCTCATGCTCGATACTGCAATACCCCGTATATCGGATACGCGTCAGCGCCTTCATCACCCCCGGAATATCCAGCACACCCCGACCCAGTTCGATCGGCTTCGCCTTAGTGGTAATCTCCGCCAGATCCTTGATATGCAGATCAAAGATCCTCGGCCCATACTTCCCGATCACCTCCGCCGGATTCGCCCCCGCCCTGGCAGCATGCCCGATATCCAGGCAAAGCCCCATCCGGTCATCCAAACCTTTGATACGATCATATACATCCACCGGCGAAGGATACAATTTATCCTCCGGTCCGTGATTATGAACGGCAACACGAATATTATAAGCCTTCACTTTCTGCTCCGTATACGCCAGCAGCTCAGGATTCGGCACCCCCACAATCAAGTCCACCCCAAGCATTTTCGCATACTCAAAAGCCCGGTCCACCTCCGCCTGCGACTTCATATAAATAACCCCCGCAGCATAGATCTTTATACCACTGGCGCCAAACCTCTCCTTCACGCTTTGTATCGTCTCAGCAGTGCTATCCATCGGCAGATAAAAATCTTTGATGGACAAAGCCCCCACCCCCACCCGTTTCATCATGGCTATCCCCTGGTCCAACGGCACATGCGCAAAAGTATAACCCGCCAGACCCAGCTTCAATGCAGTAGCATCAGCCCCGGCCATTGCCGCAGTAGCATCAGCCCCTACCCCCTCACCCGCAAATGGCGCCCCCAAAACCTTTACCCCTCCAAGTCCAACAGTAGCAGCTGTCAACCCCGCCGCCTGTAAAAATTTCCTCCTTGTGTTCATATGGCTATTTTTCTCCAATATAAAACAAAATCCCGCCTGGAAAAGCGGGATTTTTTAACGAACCGAACCTTTATATGATAAAACGAAATCACTTCGCAAACAGCGCCGCAGGCGCTACACCCTCTGCCGTAGGCAGACTCAGCCCCAGCAGCTTCACAATGATCGCCGCCTGATCCCGCTGATTCATCTCTTCGATCACAGCCCCTTTACGGATCCCAGGACCATTGATCACATAACCGGTCCTGATCTCGAAGAAATCAGGAAAATACCCATGTGAACCTCCATGTCCCGGCTTCATCGCCTCACCCGTCACAGCATTGCCAAATGAAGTCCCATTCAGTCCGCTCAAAGCAAACTCCACATCCGGGTTCCCCCCGATGCTTTCCATCTGCCTGCGATCGATCACCCGGAACAGCTTCTTCCCATCCGTCACCGTATCCAGCAGATGCCGGACAATCTTCAACGTCGCCTCATCCTTCCTGTCCTTCAGGTACAGATACGATGACCCACCGACCGAAAAGAACTGCGCCTTCCAATCATCCGTTTTGACATCGGTCAGCAAACCCGCCCGCTTTAGCCAGACATTAGGATTCACCGACTCTTTTACATCGACGAAACCATGATCCCCCGTAACTATGATAGCCGTCTCCGACAGGATCTTCGCTTCCCTCAGCGCATTAACGATGATCCCGACCGCACTGTCTGCACCACGCACCGCAGCCCGGACCTGGTCGCCGTCACGCCCCTGCATATGCTCATTATGATCCACCGAGAAAAAATGTATCGTCATTAGATTCGGCTGCGCCTTTTTGATCACATAAGCCGCAATCTTTCCCACGTTGACATCACGCCCATATTCGATCTTTCCATCCCCGCCAAACACATTCTTTCGCAGCTCATCGACAAAACCCGCCGGCTTCGAATACTTCTCCCGTACCGCTTCCCCCATGCTCCCGATATCCGGGATATTATAGTCCACAGGTGCATCCGCAGACACGGGCCAGAACAACGCCGCAACCGTCATCCCCTTCTGCTTCGCCGCAGCCCAGACCGTCGGGACCTTGATCGAACTGTCATTCCAATACATCTTTCCCGTAGGACCGTTCGGCTCATACATGTTGTTGTAATAGACGCCATGTTTCGCCGGCTGCACCCCCGTTACAATGGTAGTATGCGAAGGATAGGTCATCGAAGGGAAAACACTGTTCACACCCCTGGCAGCAGCGCCGCCAGCCATCAAAGCCCGGATATTATCGGCATGCCAGCTGGGATCCAGGTAAAAATCAGGACGGCTTCCGTCGATGGTGATCAATACGACATGTTTTACCAAAGGCTGCCCCGATTGCGCACGAAGCAAGCCCATACTCATCAATACCACACCTGCCAGGAAAATTACTTTTTTCAGCATAAGGAAAGATTAATTCCAGTTCGGATTTTGCTTCAAATTTGGATTGAGCTGCAATTCACTATACGGAAGCGGATAAAGATATTTATAATCAAACCATTTCCTCGAATTGTTATTGAGGTAGAAGATACGTCCCGATGTTCCATTCGATAAGGTAGTGCCGCTGGTGCTTCCGACAGGAACATAAGAAACGCCGTTCACAGAACCCGGAGGTGCAGGCGTAGTGTAGAAACACACGTCAGGCGTACCATTCCCATCAAGGTCGATATTGGTATTGACGGCAGGAACATAAATGCCTTGCCAGGGTATGGCCAGCAGCGTTCCGAGCCTCCAGCGGGTAAGATCCGCAAACCGGAAACCCTCCAGCACCAGCTCGATCCCTCTCTCCCGACGTATTTCCAACAATACAGGATCCGTTATCGTCATAGCGGGATAAGTGTCGCTCGACTGGGGAGAATAATAGTTCTGGATATAAGGGTCTACCGTCGTCGGAATTGTCAACCCTCCCGTCAGACCGGCCCTTGTCCGCAGGGCGCCTATTGTCTTTGTCCAGTCGGCAGGTGACAACCCGCCGCCGCCATAGTTCTTCAATTCTTCTTCCGCCTCGGCGTAATTCAGTAGAATTTCCGCATAACGCATCAGGCAGACAGAGTTAGTATTGTCAGTAGACTGATCGAACGATGGATTATCCAGGGTCCACTTCAGCGGCATATAACCCGTTACCGTAACGGCAAATGACGGAGGGGCCGCTGCCGTCCCGGAGGCGTTCGGACGGGTATAGCCCGGCGTCCGGATCGTCTGCGCCAGGCGGGCATCCCGGTTGGTCATCTCCTGCTGGAACGTCGCAGCGTCACCGCCGGAATAAGACGTCCCATCGACATTCAGATAAGTATTGACAAATTCACGTGTCAGGCTGTAGTGTGATCCGTAGCTGCCGCTGGTATAGTACCAGTTGGCATCGTTGAAAACGGAAAGGCTGCTGCTCATCACATCCGAAAGCATTACTTCACTGGCGACCGGGCTTGTGCTGATAAACAGGTTGCGGTAAGCAAGGCCCGTTCCACCCGATGTATTCAGCGAATAGCCGCCGCTGTCGATCACCGCCTTCGCAGCCTTGGCCGCCTGGGTCAGCAGATCCGCAACCGTGCCGCCTAAGTTATACTTGGTTTGATATTCACGGAATGTTCCTTCAAAAAGGCATACCCGCGACTTCAATCCATAGGCTACCCATTTGGTGACCTGGCTGGACGTGGCATCAGTGGTAAGCGTAATATGCTGAGCAGCATAGTCCAGGTCCGCAAGGACGGAGTCAATCACGATCGTCCGGTCCGTTTGCGTGGAGTACAATGCAGAATCAGTGCTCGGCAGCGGCTTGCCGATCCACGGTACATTCCCGAATTTCGTGACCATGTTATAATAAAAATAAGCACGGAAGAACCTCGCCAGGCCAAGATAGTTCTGCCGGACGGCATCGGTCACACCCGCATTCGGAATGCTTGCATTCGCAATAAAGTAATTGATGTTGCGAAGCTTGGTCCAGTTCCAATCCGTTGAAGCCACTACCTGCTGACTATTGAAAGTAGTACCCTGTAAGTAAAGCGGATCGTTGGCTCGCGCACCATAGTCCGCATCGCCGTATTGATCGTCGCCCCGGACGGTGGTGGCCGCAGTAGCCAGTCCATCGTAAAAAGAAGTGGAATACAGCTGCAGCCCCTGGGCGCTGCTGAAGATAGCCGCATTGGTCGCCGTGGATTGTGGGACCTGGTTTAATTCCTTGGTACAGCCGGCCAGCAGGAATAGCACCGACATGCAGGCGCCCGCCACTATAAGACTTTTTATATTTTTTATACGTTTCATCCGTTCATAATTTTTTAAGAGATAAACAAGGAGTTTAAAGGGTGACATTCATACCGACCGAATAGCTCTTCAGGAACGGATAGTTATTCGTATTACCCGAGCTGCTATAGGTTCCGTTGGTAGGAGTTCCAAGTATCACATCCGATCCGCCAATGCTCTCGGGGTCGACATCCTTCGTCAGCTTGAACATCGGCGAATGCGTCCAGATATTTTCACCGGAAATATAGAAGCGGACCGCCGTCAGATGCGCACGCTGAACCAGTCCGGCAGGCAGGTTGTACCCTATCTGCAGATTCTTCAGACGGATATAGGAAGCATTCTGCAGGTATTTTGTCTGCGCATTTCCCAATTCACCCGTGCTGCCCGATGCCTGGTAACCACGAAGTCTCGGGAAATAAGCATTGGGGTTGGCATAAGACCATTGTTTGCCAACCTGGTATTTCGGATAGTTGTTATAAGGGCGATTGTATTGACCCCAGAAACCATCGGCTTCACCGCCAGGCCACCAGTCACGCTTGCCAACACCCTGGAAGAAGGCGCCGATAAAGAAGTTATTCCAGTCGGCGCTAAGGTTGAACCCATAAGTGTAACGCGGAGTGGAGTTACCGATGATTTTTCTGTCGCCCGGGTTGCTTCTCGTATTCGCACCGTTATTGATGACATTGTCGTGATTCAAATCCTTGAATTTGATATCACCGGCCTTCCAGTTACCGTCTGCAGAGAGCCCGCTGAAAAAACTTTGCGTCACTCTGCCCTGGCTGGCATTCGCATCCGTCCAGTACCCATCGTTTACATAGCCCCAGATCTCTCCGACCTTTTCGCCGGCGTAGTAATCCGTAAGCGTCCTGGTCGTATTGTTGTATTTGGTTATCGTCGAGATATTGTCCGACATCCACGCTGCGAGGGAGTAATGGAAAGCCTTGGAAGCCGCCCGGAACTGATCGTGCCAGCTCACCGTCGCCTCAAATCCATTCGTCTTCATGTTGGCATAGTTACCTTTTGGAACAGTAGTGCCGAATACAGCAGGCAGCGTCTTACCCACCGTAAACATGTTCGTCGTCATACGCTGATAGATGTCGCCGGTAAAGGTCAGACGGTTGTTCAGCGTGGACAGATCCAGGCCGATATCCTTCATGGCGACTTTTTCCCAGGTCAGACCGGAAGGCAGCACATTGGGCTGGCTGGTCTCCTGCGGACGAACGCCGTTGATGACATTCCCTGACTGCTTGATAGCAAAATTCTCCTGGAAAAGATAAGAGCTAATGCTGCCATTACCCAGCGTCCCGTAGGAGCCGCGGATCTTCAGATCGCTGATGGCCTTCGGATCGACGTTCCAGAACGCCTCTTTGGATATTCTCCAGCCGGCAGAGGCAGAGGGGAAGAATCCATAACGCTGGTTGGAAGGGAATTTTGAAGAGCCGTCATAACGACCATCCACTTCCAGCAGGTACCGGTCCTTGTAAGAGTAGTTGAGACGCGAGAACCCGCCCAGGATAGCCCATTTTTCATAGCCGCCCGCAGTAACGATATTCTGCCCCAAAGCCAGGTTGATATTCGTAACATCGCCATAAGGAACGCCATTACGATCGGCCGTAAAGGAATTAAAGGTCGACTGCTCATAGTTGTAACCTAACAATGCCTTGAAGTAATGGTCCCCGAATGTCTGCTCATATTCTCCGTAAATATTGGTCGCCAGGTATTTGGTATTGTTGTCCTGGTTCTGGATATCGTTGGTGTTCGCACCGACAAAAGCCGTCACGCCCGGAACCGTTTCATAGGGGACCTGTACCTGGATCCGGGTATTGTTGGAATCGGTGTTCTCAAAGGTCAGGTCGCCCCTTACACGGAAATGGTTGTTAAAGAATTTGGCCACAAAACCGGTCGTATTACGAATGACCTGGCTGTTGAAGTTGTAGCCATTCTTTCCGTAGTAAAAATCCCCCACGGTCGAAGCCGACGTGTAGGTCAGCGTCCCGTCCGGGTTCAGCAGCATCGAAGTAGGATGACCTTCATCCGCAATGTTACGCCAGATACCACCGCCCTCTTCGACATTCACCGGGTTATGATAGAACCGGCTGGTAAACTGCGTCGTATTGTTCAGGACCAGCCAGGGAAATAATTCAATGCTCCCCTTGGCCATGAAATTATACATATGATAATTATCGGAGTTATAGCGGAAGATCCCATCCTGCCCGTAGTAACGTCCCGTCACATAGTAGCTGGTCTTTCCGCTGCCGCCGGACACGGACAGATTGTGATCCATCGCACCGCTGTGGTCTTTATACAACAGCTTATACCAGTCCGTATTGCCATAATAAACATAGCTGCCATTCACTATCTCGGTCTTCGGAAGGGAAGGGTTCGCATCATGCGCCTGCAGAGCCGTCAGGTAGGCCGCAGAGAAAGGCTGGGTCTTATTAAAGCCGGTAGGAATAGTACCCTTATTTCCAACGTAGGCGCTGTCAAAATGCACAGCATACTGGTAACCATTCGTCACTTCTTTTGGATAGGTCGTTGGAGTTTTCAACGAATAATTGGAAGAATACGTGACCGTTGTCTTGCCCTTCATCGGCTCCTTGGTAGTGATCAAAACCACACCAAAAGCCGCACGCGCTCCATAGATGGCCGAAGAGCTCGCATCTTTCAATACCGTAATAGAGGCCACATCATTGGGATTCAGCAACGCCGGGTCCGCCTGTATCCCATCGATCAGCACCAGCGCATTACCACCCTGACCGATAGAAGTAGCTCCACGGATATTGAACGCCGCCGAAGTCACCGGCTTTCCGTCACCAGGTATCAGGTTCAGATTGGGAATTTCACCCTGTAGCCCCTGTGCCAGGTTGGGAATGCTGCGACGGTCGAGGACGTCCCCGCTGACCTGCGCGACAGCCCCGGTCAGATTAGCCTTTTTCTGCGTGCCGTAACCAACCACGACTACCTCGCTCAGCGCGCCGTTCTGTACCTTCATCTTGACAAGGATCGAGATAGCCGCCGATTCCTTTATCTCATATCCTGACAGGACCTGCGTTTCAAACCCGACACTGCTGAAAGAAAAGCTCCAATGCCCCCTTGAAGGCAGTTTGGAGAATCTAAAGACCCCGGCCGTGTCAGTTTGCGATCCTGCAGTCAATCCGGTATTCGCGTTTTTCGCCACAACAGTGACATTGCTCAACGGTTCACCGTTCTCATTTCGCACGATACCGCTGACACTGCCTGAAGAAGTCTCCTGTGCATACAGCGGCTGGACACCCAGGCACACGCCAAGGGCCAGCAAGAAGCTAAAAACTAACTTTTGCATTTTTTTTTAACTTAAATTCTGTGATTGAATCCGGACCCGTGGTCCGCTTTGGTTATGGGTTTCGCTTTCTGACAATGTACCGCCCGTCGAGGACAGTCACGGATAGATGGTTTAGTAGAGCGATATCTCTCATGATCTTACCAAGAGAGTCTTTCTTTTCAAGTTTTCCGATAAAGTATTTGTGACGAAGGTCTGCACTGGAATATTGGATATCTATATTATACAGGATAGAGATTTGATCGAATACGTCTGCCAGCGATTGGTTGTTGAACATGTACCAGTTGGAAAGACTGTCGGGATGGCCAGGCAGCCGGTTGATCCTGCTGTAGGCATATCCTCCGCCGCCGGCAGGTGTTATCTTTTGGACCACGACACTCTTATTCCATTTGCCGTATATAAGTTCCTGGCCGGGTGAAAGAAAATATTTCCTCGTACTATCCTTCACCAGCGAATCCAGTCCCACAATAAGATTGCCTTCCAGCAGACGCACTTTGATATGATCGCTGCCTTTCTCGGCCGTCACTTCGAAGATAGTACCCATCACCGTCGTTTGAAGCCCCTCGCTATATACGATAAAGGGAATGTTCTTGTCCTTTATCACCGTGAATGTCGCCTGCCCCTCCACATGTACCTCCCGGCAATTGAACTGCTCGAAATCTTTACGGTAACGCACCGTGGCACCGGGGGACAACACCATTTCACTGCTATCCGGTAATTGTACACGTACCTTTTTTTTGTCTGCATTATGCTTTCCGACCCATTCCACCGCCAGCTTCGGCTTATCGGTCTTCTTATCTTTCTTTTCTCTCAGCATCAGCAGCAGCCAGGCCGCCACCAGCAACAGCATACAGGCCGCCGCCACCAGGGCCCGTATATATCCTACTTTAGGTACTGCCTTCACCGCCGTCTGCGAGACGATGGCTTCCAGCATTTCCTCCTTATAACCTTCGGGTAAAGGGGTCACGGCATCCGATTCCTCGTAGTCTTTCAACAGGGACGCTTCAACCATCGCGGTCTCTTCTTCCGTACAAAGTCCCTTGAAATATCTCTCTAACAATTCTTCGCTGATCTCACGCATGGATGGTTGATAAAATCTTTGTCTGAATATATATACAGTTGAGGAGAGTGTCTACCCCTGCCGGAGAAAAAATATTTTATGCCGGAGCTGGCGAAAGGATTTCGTGACATGGTCTTCCACCGTCTTGACGGAAATTTCCATCTGCTGCGCAATCTCTTTGTTGGAACACCCATGAAAGGTCTTGAGGATCATTATCCGCTTACGGACAGGCGGTAATGTATCGATTGCAGCGCTGACGGCATCCGTCTGCTCAAATTGTACATTCCCCGCCGGCGAGACTTCCGCAACGACAGTACGGCTATGCGCAGCATAGGCCTTCTTTTGCGTCGCCTCTTTTTTAAGATGATTGATCAGCAGGGTTTTGGCAATAATAAAGATCTGTTTTTCCAGCGGATGGTCATGAGAAAGGCTTTCCCGGTACTGCCAGAGACGGATAAAACATTGCTGCGTAAGGTCTTTAGCCGTGTCGTGAAGGGATGTCTTTTTCAGAAAGAACCGGAATAACTTCGCGTGCAGCTCGTGGTATACCCCGATAAAGGCCTCGTGATCGCCTTCTTTTATCGCCACAAGTTTTGGTGAGAGAGAAATGGATGGGTGATTTTCCATATAGGCCGCAAATTGCAACAAATCGATTTTAGCGGCAGCTGGCAGAGGCAGACTTAACCCAAAGATAACTCTGCTACCCTACCCAAAACCATTACCACGAAAGTGGTAAACTTCAAAATATTCGACATTTCCCGTCCATTTTCAAAAGAAAAACTTTAAATTGTAGTATCCTATTAATTGACTATCCTACCGTTTTAGACTTTACCCATCCACAAAGAGCGACACTTCACTTTCCGCGCCACCATCTGCAATTTTTACTCATTCATTTGCAGGCCGTATCAATATAACCCACAACTCAAAAACGCTAAAGTCTATGCAACACCAGTATTTAAACCCGATCAGCCTTATAGGCTGCCTGCTTCTTTCTTCCCACCTTCTTCTTGCGCAGACAGATGAAAAAGTGCAGATGGAACAGGTAAAACAACAATGTAATGCTCTGCCATTGGACAAAAGAGCCAGACTCAGCGTCACCCGTTTCACTGTAACCACGGTCCAGCCTGGCAGAGAAACCCAGCAGAACGCCAACGCCAACAACCGGCTCAAGGCCCTGGGCACCGTCTTCAACAACGGTAATGCCCCACAGGCCGACAAGATCCCTCCCATCCTCGGCGATAACATGACCACGATGCTCACCAATGCACTACAGGAGGTCAATTGCTACAGGGTACTGGAAACCCTCAGCAACAATAAAGACCTCACCGGGGAGATCGACGCCGGCGCCAATGGATATAGCAGCAAAAAGACACCCAAAGCAGGCAAACAGCTCGGCGCACAGATCGTAGTGACCGGAGAAGTAATAGAATACAGTGAAAAACAAAAGGGAGTGTCCGTCGTAGGCGTTGGCTCCAAAAAGAAATATATCAAAATGGGATTCAACCTGAAGATGATCAACCCTGAGACCCGGGATATCATCGCGTCACACGTCTTCCGCGTAGAATCAAGAGCAAGCAAGAGCGTTTCTGTATTAGGTCTCGTCAATACAGGCGATACCGATCCCGCCGTGGCAGCCGTCCTCGAAGATGGAATAGTTGAGGCCGTACAATACATGGCCAAAGTAAGGGATTCATTAAACATTACAGCAGATGGCGCCTTCGCCGGCAATGCCGCCTCCAATGGCGAGAAGTCCACTGAGATCACACTGAGCAATGCCACCTTTGCTTCCTATACAGCACTCGCAAACATTATCTCCGCCGCTTCCGGTTTCAAATCAATGGAAAAATCCTTCACCGGCGGAGTAGGCAGCTATTCAGTAACCCACAGCGGCTCGACAGACGACCTGCTGACACAGATCAGCAAAAAACTACCGGGCAACTATGAAGTCACAGGCGAAGACGCCGGTAAGATCGACCTCAAAGTAAAATAAAAACAAATCCCCTCCGCAATGGAGGGGATTTTCAATATTCTATTAATGGTGATGCTCTCCGCCACCACCATGTTCTCCACCCCCGCCATGTGGCTGCCCCTGGGGACGCGCCTGAGGCTGCGGCCGCGCTTGCTGACGCTGCTGCGGCTGCGGCCTGTTCATCTGCGGCTGCGGGCGATTCATGTTCGGCTGCGGCCTGTTCATTTGCGGCTGCGGCCTGTTCATATTCGGCTGCGGGCGATTCATATTCGGCTGTGGCCTGTTCAAATTAGGCGCCGGCCTCCCGGCATTATTATTTGGCGCAGGACGATTCATGTTCGGCGCCGGCCTCCCCGCACTATTATTCTGCGTCGGGAAAGGCCTTCCCGCACTCGGCGCTGGACGATAAGCCGCCGGCCTCGCCACAGCCAGATTCGCCGGCCGCCCATGATTCACCGAAGCGAACTGATTCCGGTCATGCATCGCCGCCTGCTGATGCTGTTGCTGCTCGGCCGTACGCTCAATATGCCTGTCGCGCATCGCCGCCTGCTCACGCGCATTCGCACGATAATTGACCCCGCCCGGACCACCATTATAGCTGACCCTGTTGACAGTTACGTCCCTGATCACCGTTCTATTGATATAAGTATTATGAACGACCGTAGTATTGACACGCGTCACCGCCGTATTATACCGGAAATGACCACCATACCATTCCCCACCATAATATCCACTTCCACCATATCCACAGCCATAGTTGATCCCTCCATAATAACCTACATGCGGCCCCCAATAACCGGCATTCCACCTATAGATCCCACCCACATAACCCCAATAACCAGGTGTCCATAAAAAACCTACCTGTGGCGGAGCTTCCCAGTAACCGGGAACCCAATAATAACCGTCATCCCCATAAGCCCAGTAACCCGGTATCCAGATATACCCGTCCGTAGGACAAGGTGGCTGCTCATACACAGGTATCGCAGGAGGCCCTATTCGAACAGAAATTCCAACACTAAGCTGTGCGTTCACCCTTGTAGCAGTAAAACACACTGCTAACAATAAACTGAGTGATAAAATGGTCTTTTTGCTAACGATCATAATTGTATTTTTAATTGTGTTAGCCAATGCGGTGCATTTCATAACGTTAAATTTGATCCTTATTAATTAGATACAATATTGCAGCCAGAGATTAATGCAAAAGCGTATATATTGCAAACAGTCTGTTAATCCTTTGGCCACATACTAATTCATCTATATGACTATCAACAACTTATTTGGGACCTTTATCAGCAAAAAACTAGCCATTTTTCTAGCTTTCAGCATATTTATCGCCCCTGTCTCCTTCGGGCAAAAAGTTCTACGCGTGGGGGTAGCCGGCCTTACGCATGACCATGTGCACAATATCATGCACCAGTTCAAAAGCGGAGTGGTCATCATCGCCGGCATCGCTGAATCCGACCCACAGTTGATTGCCCGTTATAAAAAAAGCTATCAGCTGCCCGACTCGCTTTTTTACAATAGCCTGCCTGAGCTTATCCAACATACTCACCCGGATGCCGTACTGGCTTACAACGCCATTTCCGAACATCTTGGCGTAGTCGAGATCTGTGCCCCCAAAGGCATCTCCGTCATGGTGGAAAAACCTCTCGCAACCACCGTCAAAGATGCCGATCGCATCGCGGCCCTGGCCAAACAATATCATATCCATGTCCTTACCAATTACGAAACGACCTGGTATGATACCAACCAGCAGATCTTCGAGATGGTCAACAGCAATACCATCGGCGCCCCGCGCAAAATGATCGTCCATGATGGCCACCAGGGACCAAAAGAAATAGGCTGCAGCCCTGATTTTCTCAACTGGCTGACCGACCCGGTAAAAAATGGCGGCGGAGCATTGCGTGACTTCGGATGTTATGGCGCCGACCTGATGACCTGGCTGATGCACGGCAAGGCTCCCATCTCCGTTACAACCGTTGCCCATCATATCAAACCCTCCGTTTATCCCAAAGTGGAAGATGACGCTACCATCCTCCTCGAATACCCCGATGCCACCGGGATCATCGAAGCTTCATGGAACTGGCCCTTCAGCATTAAAGACTGGGAAGTGTTCGGGACTACCGGTTACCTGCATGCTCTCAACGATAAATCCCTTGAGCAGAGGATCAAACGCACCTATGACAGCATCCCCGTTCATCCCGCTGCCTACCGGGACAATATCCCTTACCTGGCCGACGTCCTTAGCGGCAAGACCGACCCGGGTAACGACCTTTCCTCTCTGCCCACCAACCTTATCGTCGTCCGGATCCTCGAAGCAGCCACCCGGTCAGCCAAAGAAGGCCGACGCATAGAGCTCTAGCTGCCCTCGATCCACGACAGCCTCCTCATAACAATACAACGGGATGCCGCCATTACCGCTGCATCCCGTTGTAATAAAGATTCGTCCTCTTATCAATTGCCTTCGTCAGCATTTAATGCCGAAAACGTAAATATTTACGTAGATTTGACCGCCCTTCAGCTACATATTCCCACTTATCTTATTAGCTTACACCCCCACAAAATCACCGGCTTTGAACAACATCGCCCGGTATCAAGATAACCTACCCCGACCCATACCGGCTAGGAGGCGCTGGAGTTTTCCGGTTGCCATCCTGGTCGGTTCTTTTCGCATCCCGACTTCCCATCACACTCACCTGCCCGACGCAGGCAACGCCATTATGATCCGCTGCAAAAAAGCCCCCGCATCCAATCGGTGCCCATGTTCCATCGCCAACCTCACCACGACCAGATCTTTCGACGGAATAACCCATAGATGCTGCCCCTCATATCCTTCACACGAAAAACAATCCACCGGCACACCTGAATATCGCCTCTTGCCGTCTTCATCTCCATTCAACCACCACAATGCTCCATATCTTTGCCCCGCCCTCGTATAATTTACCCATCCCTTCGGCAACAGTCGATTCCCCAGCCACACCCCATCCCATAGATATAACAAACCGAACCTCGCCCAATCCCTTGCCGTCGCATAACAATACGACGACCCTGCAAAGGTCCCGCCCGCATCCGGCTCCAGTACAGCGCTGTACATGCCTATCTTATAAAAAAGCTGCTCATATGGCCACCGGTAATAACCGGAATCTATCCTGCTCCGGATGATTGCCGACAGAATATTTGCCGATCCACTCGAATAGTTGAAAACTTCACCAGGCGGATGACGCAAATCGCTGCGCTCAGCATATTCTCCCATATTTGCTTCCTCAAACAACATTCGGGTTGCATCCCCCGGTCCCGCATACAGCTCCCACCACCTAAGCCCACTTCTCATATGCAGCAGATCTTCCACACGGATCCTTCGGCGATCGTCATTCGCCCATTGTTTAACATCCGCTGGCTTCTGAACATCCAGCCTCCCCTGCCCCACCAATATTCCCGCAAATGCATTGACAATCCCCTTCGTCATCGACCAGCCTGTCAGCCGTGTAGCCCGGTCAAACCCCGGAGCATATCGCTCTGCAACGATCTTCCCCTGGTAAACAACCACCACCGCCCTCGTCCCGGTCGCCTCATCCTCCGACCCAAACGCCAATCCTACGGCAGCCTTCATATCCCCTGTATCTATTCCAATCGCCCCGCGATCCCCCATTGGCCAATCCACACTATCCTGGTTCACCATAGGAGGCACCGGCCGATCCACCCGCTGCCCCCTTATCTCCTCTTCCCTCAGCCCACTCACCAGGGTAGCACCTAACCCCCGACGGTAAATAGCCTTCCGCTTCGCCAGACCCCAAACCGACGCACTAACACTACTATCTTTCTCATCTACCGTACACGAAGAGAGATTCAACGGAAAACTCGCAAGATCCTCCTTTATCACATCCTCCTTGTCCCGCCCGGCAACAAAAACTCCGGAGCAAAGCACCTTTGCTCCATACCCATTTATGATCGGCAGACTCTTCCAGACAAGTATCAACACCGCCGCTGCCAGCATGAGCAGTAAAACCTTGAGAATTGGCCGGATAAACCTCCGCATTGTTTTTACAGTAATTTAAACAAAAGACACCAAAGCAGACCACCCCAGTCAATGATAAAAAGTCAGTAACTTTGAAATAAAAAATGCAGAACAGCGGTCTGCTTTTTATACCCGACATCAGCGGATTCACAAAGTTTGTCAATGAATCAGAGATCGAGCACAGCCGGTTCATCATCCAGGAACTGCTGGAAACCCTGGTCAGCGCCAACGATATCGGACTCGAGATCTCCGAGATCGAAGGAGACGCCATCCTGTTTTATAAATTTGGAGACATCCCCGACCTGGAAGTACTGTACAAACAGGTGGAAAAGATGTTCTGCGAATTCCACAAATATCTCCTCGCCTACGACCTCAGCCGGTTTTGTCAATGCACAGCCTGCAAGTCGGCCATCCGGCTCACCCTGAAAGTGATCACCCACTACGGCGAATTCACGGGTTATAATGTAAGGAACTTCAACAAGCTCATTGGCAAGGACATCATCGTCGCCCACCAGCTTTTGAAAAATGATATCCAACTCCACGAATACTGGCTCGTCACCAACGGCCTGACCCAGGATCAGACGCCGGCCGGCCCCGCGCAATGGATGGAATGGTTCAGCAGCACCAAACAAACAGAACAGGGGGATATTCCATTTCATTATACCCAGCTGACCCAGCTAAAGAAACAATTGACAGCCGAGCCCCCTCCTTCGCTCGGGCTTTCCAAAAAAGTAAAAGTGTTATCCTCGTCCGATACTTATGAAACGGATATCATCACCCTGTTCCACGCAGCCGGTGATTTTAGTTACCGCAGCCGATGGCAGGCAGGTGTACAAAAAGTTGAAGAGATCGATCATTTCCTGCCCCGCATCGGCATGCGATCGAAATTCCTATTGGACAACGGACAGACCGTTGTATACGCCAGCAGCTATTCCTATAATTCCGATAAGATCGAGTTCAGCGAAACAGACGAGGCAAAAAAGAGCTCTACCTATTTCACCCTTGAAAAGGTGGATGACAGCAGGACACGACTGACCATCGATCACTACATAAAAAAGAGCATTCTCGAACCCACCCTGTTCAATTGGACAAAAAAGAAACAATTAATGTCCGATACCCGGCAATCGCTCGTCAACCTTCATCAGCTGTTAAAGGAGATCCCCAGTTTTGCCCTTTAAAATCCCACACAATGGGTCTGCCCCTTCACCGCTCCCTCCACTCGCCGCAGCTGATTCAATTTTGGCAGCGTCAGCAACACTGCAGGCACCAGCACCAGGAGTATCCCATTCACAAGGACGACAGGCTGGAGCCCGAAACGACTCGCCCCTTCCCCTACCAGGTAAGATGCCACCGGCTGCAACCCGAATATGATCATAAGAAAAGTGCTTACAATACGCGCGCGCATACCCGGCGGAGTTAGCTCCTGTGCAAGCCCTATCGATAAGGTCACAACATTCGCCGCCCCAAGACTCGCCATGAACTGGCACAACATCGCCAGGTATAGATTTTCAAATCGGGAAAAAAGAATATACCAGATGCCCGACCATATCAGCGCCCCGCCTATCGCAATACAGGGCTTCTTTATCCTTTCGACAAATGGCATGACAAGGACAATACCCACCAATGCCCCCGCGCCCGCCGCCCCCAGCAATTTGCCAAGCGTACTGGCATCCCCCTTCAGGATCACACTCGCAATGGCAGGCAACAACTGGATCGTAGAAAAGCCAAAGAACGCCTGCGCCGCCGCAAAGATCATGATCAGACGCAACAATCCATGCCTCCGGAAGAACCGATAGCCTTCCCGGAACCGCTTCAGCCCACTGCCTGCTTCCTTCTTCGCCTCATGGCGCGTATGTACCGATACTATACATAGTATGGTGATCACGATAGTGAGTCCGTTTATCCAGAAAGAGGGCGCGATACCCACCCTCGAGATCAGCAAGCCTGCAATGGATGGCCCCGCCAGACGCGTCAGTTGAGTAAGCGAATTATTCACCGCCACCGCCTTGCGGATATTACCCGGTCCCGCAATATCCCCCATAAAAGCCTGCTCGGCCGTCACGTCAAAAGCCGTCACGATGCCCAGCAAAAAAGCCAGCACATACACATGCCACAAATGCAGCAGATGCCACTGCACCAGGGCCGCCAGGACAAACGCAAACAACATGATCAGCGTCTGCGTCAACAGCAGGATCTTTCGCCGGTCATACCGGTCCGAGATGACTCCCACCCAGGGACCAAAAAGAAAAAAAGGAATCTGTGAAAAAAATGCAACAATACCCAGCGCCGCCGTACTATGCGTCAACTCCCAGACGACCCAGGCCTGCGCCGTCTGCTGCATCCAGTCCCCGATAAGACTCACCGCATTCCCGGAAAGATAGACCCGGATATCCCTGTTGCGAAGAATGGTGAAATTGTCTGCCAGGATCGATAGGACGCCGGTCCGGTTGCCTGCCGCCCCCGCGGGCACTACTTTGGTGTCTTCCATACTATTATTCCCGCTGATTAGCCTGCAAAGATCAAACAATTTGCGGACATTGTCTTTTCGGCAAAAACAGGCACAGAGATGCTCTATATTGAAAACAACAGCACCTTCACCCTGCCTCGGCGCAGCCTGGGGTAAACACTACCCCTTCATAACTTCGGCCCTCTTCCCATTCCAGTCCGGGAACAAAGCCTTATCGTCCGATATCTTCAAGTGCGCATCCGCCACCGCGCTGAACACACTCCGGAAATCCG
>Ga0310811_10000330_pt1 | contig 64925 bp, 37 predicted proteins | sample YCmetagenome_FD_207642 | JGI IMG/M metagenome (GOLD analysis project Ga0310811, IMG submission 207642) | Soil microbial communities from experimental microcosm in Duke University, North Carolina, United States - YC | ecosystem: Engineered > Artificial ecosystem > Soil microcosm > Unclassified ... | reverse complement strand
TTATATCATCAAGTTTACTTCATTAAATATCCTTTTTTTTGAGTTTATTCATGACGTATTTCCCGATGTACCGGCCTTATTTATGAGCCGTGATATTAATGAGATCCTAAAATCTTTTGATAAAAAACTACCCGGGTGGCTTCAGCCCGGGAGTTCGGTATTTATAAAAACATTGACCGGGATTGACGCAAATAATCCGCGAGCTTTAATCCAATCTTTTTTAGATGAAGCGGCCAAATGCTCATCTGAAATCCTGATGCCTGTTGACTATAAAGCTCTTAATATTGAACTGCTACCAACAATATTGGACCACTTTAGTCTGAAAATGAGCGAAGACCAGTTAAGCCTGATGCAAAGTCAGTTTTTGTTCGATTCAAAAGTAGAGTTCAATAAAAAGAGGTTTAACGCTACTTAGCAGGGTTATCTTTAGCGGCTGGTCTGAGCCACTCAAACATTAGCCGGAATGGCCTTAAAATAAGTAGCACCGGGTAGAAAATAGCCGGAAGGCTAAATGTATTGATGTCGATATGTGAAGGAATAAAGAAATAAAGGAAGCAGGTTGTAAGCAGCCTGATCTTGTTTTTTAAATTATCCTGTAAAGCCAACGACCGTTTCATGTAGGCCTTATTATCAAATTGAAATTTACTGATAGCAATTGGATACGCTAATGGTATGGCAAGATCTTCCCGGGTTAATTGGATGCGGTAGTTTTCGGGGATATTAACACCGATGAACCCTTCCATTATCGACAAACCCTTTTTTAGTTTCTTTTCGAAGCCATATATCTTTGCTGTTTCTAATATAATTGGCTCGTTCAATAAATCAGGATATTTGGATAATATGCAGGCAATATCGATATGACACTTAAACTTGGTGCCCATATCTTTAACCAGGTGATTGGAGATTATAGCTAATAAGTCATAGACAGGATAGAGGGTTTTAAAATTGCCATATATTGTTTGGTGCGGTATGGCATGTGGTTTAAAGAATTTATATGACGGGTATCTGCCTGCAAACCTGTTCAAAAGTGCCCAATGAATTTCAACGTTGAAATTATATCCCGGTATTCGGTAAACGATGTCCCGGAAAAATGGCAGATATAGCTTTAAATAGCTTCTTGGAACAGTCTCCTTTGGCCGGTATCCGCATGAGATAAAATAATCTTCAATTTTTGCTACATCACTTGGATCAACAATAAAATCTATATCCACGCTTTCCCGCATGGCCATGTTCTCATAGTATTGCAATGCCAGTAACGGACCTTTATAGCTGATTACAGAAACGCCCAATTTTGTTAAACCCTCGGCGATCTTTGCTGAAACCACCGCTTCTGCCATGTTTCTTTTTAGCGCTATGCTATAATCTTCCTCCAGGTTTGATTTAAAATCCGCAGGTACATTTAATTGGTATTTATGGATAACATGATAGATAAAAGGCCGGATGCCATGAGCTTTGGCTATCTTTTTAACCAGTTTCCAGTCAATATCATGTGATTCAATAAAATCGTTTAACTCGTCTATTGATGAAGTGGAAAAGTATAGCCTGCTTGCCAGTAACAGGAATAACTGCTCGTTTGAATAAATTTCAGCTATTTCTTTTAATGCGATCATCCAGGTATAAGTTCGTTTGACAGAGAAGCAGCTAAAACTAGCAAAGTTTGTGTGAACTTTTAGTTAAAAGACTGCAGAAACTCAGCAGATGTATATTAAAGTTTTTATACAGATAGAGTTTATGCTCTTTTGTTTGAAATACTTAACTTTTTGTTTGATTTTTATTAGTCATAAACCTATTATTTTTCTCAACTTTATATTAGCATAGTTGTAGTATAAACAAATACAAAAAGCTTATGATCACCATCACAGTCAACGGGCAGCGGCATGATATAGATGCAGACCCTAATATGCCTCTACTATGGGCCATCCGGGATATTCTGGGACTTACCGGTACAAAATATGGTTGCGGAGCAGCACAATGTGGTGCCTGCACAATACATCTCAACGGTGATTCCATCCGTTCATGCTGTACCAAATTAAGCCGGGCTGCCGGTCAGCAGATAGTAACTATCGAAGGGCTTTCAGCCAACAACAACCATCCATTACAACTGGCGTGGAACGAGATGAATGTGCCCCAATGTGGTTATTGCCAATCCGGGCAATTAATGTCTGCGGCGGTGCTGTTACGCGAAAATCCCAATCCAACCGACCAGGATATTGACGATGCCATGTCTGGTAATATTTGCCGTTGTGGTACCTATCAGCGTATCAGGGCTGCCATTCACAGGGCGTCAGAGTTGGCAAAGGAAGGGGCCAAATCATGAAGAAATTGATCTTTTTGAGCATAATACTGGCGGTCACAAGCGTCGTGGTATTATCTTTCAAGACAGAACCTGCGAAGAAGAGAAGCAATACAGCACCGGTGAGAGACAGCATTGGTTCGGTTAAAGCATTCATGTCCGTTTATAAAGTACTGATGAGTCCACGGTGCATGAACTGCCACCCCGCAGGCGATCAGCCTTTACAGGGGGATGACAATCATATCCATGCCATGAATGTTAAACGTGGGGTGGATGGACATGGTGTTTATTCCATGCGTTGCAGTAATTGTCACCAGGCTGAAAATGACCCGGGTGTGCACTTACCTCCGGGAAATCCAAAATGGGGACTGCCGCCGGCAAACATGAGGATGGTATTCCAGGGACGTAGCCCACGTCAGCTCGCAATACAATTGCTTGATCCTAAGCAAAATGGAGGCCGTACTAAAGCACAATTAATAGATCACATGGTAAATGACGGCCTGGTTGGTTGGGCATGGCACCCGGGAGAAGGGCGCACGTTGCCGCCAATGACCAGAAATGCATTTGCCTCACAGGTTCGTTTGTGGATAGCAAAAGGTGCTTATGCGCCAGGTGCTAAGGCTAAATAGAAAGGACTAAATGATGAATGAGATTTCGAGGCGCAATTTTATAAGAACTACCGGTACGGCAAGCGTTGCACTTTGGCTGGGTATTTCGGCTAAGGGAAGTACACGCAAAGTGTCTGATATCGCGACAGCAAAGAGTTTTAACCCGCTGATACTTGTTGAGTCAAACGGAAATATCACCATTTATAATACCAAGCCCGAAATGGGCCAGGGAACTTTTCAGTCGATGCCGGCAATGATAGCTGAAGAGTTTGAAGTTTCTTTAGATAAGATCACAATCAAAAATACCAGTGGCGAAAAAGAGTTTGGCGACCGCCAGCGTGCCGGGGGAAGCTCATCTATCAGGACGACCTATAATGACATGCGCAAAATAGGCGCAGCGGCCAAAGCTGTGTTTATTTCTGCTGCAGCCACAAAATGGCAGGTAGATGAAAGCGCATGTTATGCCGAAGACGGTAAAGTAATTCACAAACCATCAAATAAAAGCTTAACCTATGGGGAGTTGGTAGAAGAAGCTTCGAAAATTGAACTCCCTAAAGAACCAAAGCTTAAAGACCCTAAGGATTTTAAGATATTAGGGAAGGTCTCCAAACGGCCTGATATCCCATTGAAAACCAACGGGAAGGCTGTATTTGGCATGGATGTGATATTGCCGGATATGCTTTATGCAACAATAGAGCGTTGTCCTGTTATCGGCGGTACGTTGAAAGGTTTTAATGCTGATGAAGCGTTAAAAGTACCAGGAGTTGAAAAGGTAGTGGAAGTAGAAAGAATCGTAGGCAAACATCATTTTACTGGCGTAGCAGTTATTGCGGATTCCTATTGGAACGCAGTGCAGGGACGAAAAAAGCTGAAAATAGACTGGGATACTAAAGGACACGAATCGTTTGATTCTAAGGAGTTCGAAAATAACCTGCGGAAATTAGCAAATCAGGAGGGGATAATAGATAAAAACATAGGTGCTATCGATACGATAAAGGTATCACCTCAAAATACTGTCGAAGCGTTTTACGAAACACCGATGATAGCCCACCACACCATGGAGCCGATGAATTGTATAGCACAGGTAAAGGGTGATAAAGCAGAAGTCTGGACATCTACCCAGGTGCCGAGTACCATTGTAGGAGCCGGTGCCAATGATGTACCAAAGCTTGCAGGGTTTGCACCGGAAAATGTGAAGCTGCATTCCATGTTTATTGGCGGTGGCTTTGGCCGAAGGTTGTATCCTGACTATGTTATTGAAGCTTTAAATGTTGCTAAGCACATCGACAAGCCCGTGAAAGTGATTTGGTCAAGAGAAGATACTACCACTCAAGGCCCGTTCAGACCGATGACTTTTTCGCAATTAAGTGGTACTTTTTCTGATGATGGCAAATTAATTGGGTTTAGGCATAAGGTGATCAGCCCTTCTTACCAGGAATCTGTGCGGGCAGATTTTGATAAAACCAAGGTTGATGGCACAATGGTGGAAGGCATTGCTGAACAGGATTATGAGATACCTAATATCAAGACATCTTATGTAAGGGCCGACTATCATGTTCCGGTAGCCGCCTGGAGATCCGTAACCAGTTCAACCTTATCCTTTGCACACGAATGCTTTATTGATGAGCTGGCAGTTAAGGCAGGTAAAGATCCATTGGATTTTCGTATGGAACTCCTATCTAAACCTTCTGATACTAAAAAGGTATTCCAAAAAGTAAGAGAGCTATCCGGTTGGGATGAACCATTACCGAAATACAAAGGTCGTGGTGTAGCACAATGGAAGTTTTTTGCAGGCCAGTGTGCACAGGTGGTTGAAGTAACTTATGACCCTGCACTCAAGACTATTAAAATTGACAAAGTAACTGCCGTCATCGACCTTGGTGAAGTGGTTAATCCTGACAACGTAAAGAATCAAACGGAAGGTGCTGTAGTAATGGCGCTTACCGCAGCTATAAAGCCGGGAATAACTTTCAAAAATGGCAAAGTGGTTGAAAGTAATTTTTATGATAACCCTGTGTTGCGAATGAATGAAATGCCGGTAGTTAATGTGCACGTACTGGCCGATGGCGGGAAAATAAAAGGTGTTGGTGAACCTGGCTTACCGCCTTTTGCACCTGCTTTGGCAAACGCTATTTTCGCTGCAACAGGCAAGCGGATACGCAAAATGCCATTTGATCTGAAAATAAGTTAAAGAATAGTATAGTTTACCAAAACATATCCGAAAATGGAAACTAACGAAATATCAAGAAGAAATTTCATCAGGGTTTCCGGCCTGGCCGGGACAGCACTTTGTTTAGGCTTTTATTCTTCTGCGAACGCAAAGGAACAACAGCTTATAAATGCTTCGGGTGCTGATAACCCGGGTATACAAATGAATGCCTGGATTAATATTGATACCAATGGTAAAGTGACCCTTACAGATCATCGTGCGGAAATGGGGCAGGGGTCGTATCAGTCGGTACCGCAGATCATCGCTGAGGAACTCGAAGTGGATTTGAAGGATATCAACGTGGTTTTTGCACAAGGGGACAATAAAAAGTACGGAAGCCAGATCACCGGGGGGAGCTCAACGATACGCGGATCTTACAAAAACTTATTAAAGTTAAGTGCTTCGGCGCGAGAAATGCTTATTGCGGCAGCAGCTGCCAAATGGAGCGTTCCTGCAACTGAATGTTATGCAGAATCAGGAAGTGTGGTCCATAAATCATCTGGCAAAAAATTTCATTATGGCGAATTGGTTACCGATGCATCTAAATTAGAAGCGCCAAAAGAAGTTAAGCTTAAAAAAGTATCGGAATATAAACTAATACGCAAGCCGCTGAACCGTAAGGATACACCGCTGAAAACAAATGGCGAGGCGATATTTGGCTTAGATAAGAAACTGCCCGGAATGCTTTATGCTGCGGTTGAACGCAGTCCGAGACAGCGCGGTAAAGTAAAAAGTATTGATGATACCGCTACGAAGAAAATCCCCGGCGTGCAAAAGGTTTTTAAAGTAGAGATGGCGGTTTTTAATACCACTCGTGAAGGTGTTGTCGTAGTGGCAAATTCTACCTGGGCGGCTATCGAGGGGAAAAAAGCGTTAAAAATTGTGTGGGATGATAGCGGCTTTGAGCATATCAATACGCCTGATATTTATAGAAAACATGAAGAGTTGCTTAAAACCAGCGAAGGTTTATCGCATTCAAAACAAGGTGATCCGGATGCTGCTTTGAAACAGAGCTCAAAAACGCTGGATGTTATTTATCAGACTCCTTACCAGGCACATGCTGCTATGGAGCCATTGAACTGCGTTGCTCATTACCAGGGCAATAAAGTAGAGATATGGGGGCCGATCCAGGCACCCGACTGGATTCAGGCGGATATTAGCGGCCGGCTCAAAATCCCGCAGGAAAATGTGATCGTTAATATGACTTTCCTTGGTGGCGGTTTTGGCAGAAAGGCTTTTATGGATTATCCGCAAGAAGCAGTGATGATCTCAAAAGAGATTGGTGGCCCGGTGCAGGTAGTTTGGACACGGGAGGATGATATGACCCAGGGGCCTTATCGCGCAGGAATTTCGTATCGCGGACAAGGTGCTTTAGATAACGGTCAGTTAACCGTTTTGAAATTCAAAATGGCCGGTCAAAATATTGATCACTGGCAATCTGATAAGAGAGATAAGGCGAATGACAGCACTTCCGAAGGTTTCCTGAAGCCTTATTACGATAGTATCAAGAATGTCAGTTTTGCGGATGTGCCGTACGAAATGCCGATGCCTAATATGTGGTGGCGTTCGGTTTATGCATCTACAAATGGATTTGCTTATGAAAGCTTCATGAACGAAATGGCTGGATTGGCCGGTAAAGATCAATTGGATTTCCGCAGGGAATATTTAAAAGATGAACGCTGTCAGAAACTGATCGATAAAATGGAAGAGGTGTCCGGCTGGAAAAGCCGTGGTAAAAACGAAGGGTACGGCGTCGCTATAACCGAGTGTTTTAGCAGTACTGTTGGCCAGGTAGTAAAAGTTTCACGGAAAAACAACGGAGGGATCAAGATCGACCATGTATGGGCAGTAATGGATTGCGGTTGGTATGTTAATCCCGATATTATAAAAGCACAGGTAGAAGGCTCGGTTGTGATGGCTCTGGGAGCAGCTACCACACATGAGATTACCTTTAAGGACGGTCTTGTTGAACAGCGGAATTTTTACGCTTACCAGATGCCGCGAATGAACGATGTGCCAGTGGTGGATGTTTATGTAATGGATAACGACGCAGATGCAGGCGGCGTTGGCGAACCAGGTTTGCCGCCGTTTACCCCGGCCCTGACTGACGCTATTTTTGATCTGACAGGCAAACGCATCCGGAAACTGCCGTTTAATATGAATGCGGTTTAGCTTATTTCGTTATTTATAACAAACTTGCGTTTCATCAATCTATAAAAACTGAATGAACATCAAATTCTTTTGTCCGCGCTGGGGTAGTACGGGCCTATCATGGGACGACTTTCTTACTAAAGTAAAAGATGCTGGCTACGACGGTATTGAATATGGAATTGCTAACAGCACACCTGCGAGTGAGCTCGAAATGGTATGCAGAAAGGCCGAGCAGGAAGGCTTATTGGTCATTGCCCAGCATTATGAAACCAGCGATCTGGATATCGATGTTCATGCTGATAACTTTGCTGCCTGGTTTAGGAAGATAGAGCCTTTTAATTGGATAAAAGTTAACTCGCAAACAGGTAAGGACTTTTTTTCTTTCGAACAAAACAAGAGACTGATTGATGTGGCGACGGCTTATGCCGATAGGACAGGCATACCGGTTTATCATGAAACACACAGAGCGAAGTTTACCTTTGCTGCTCATATCACAAGAGAATACCTGCATAAGCTTCCTAATCTGAAATTGACCCTCGATATATCACATTGGGTAAATGTGGCTGAATCTTTTCTCGAAAATCAACCCGAAGCGGTTGAGCTGGCGTTGGAAAGGGCAGGACATTTGCATGCACGTGTAGGGTATCCAGAAGGACCCCAGGTAGCGGATCCGCGCGCACCGGAATGGCAGGAAGCTCTAAACAATCATTTACAATGGTGGGATAAGGTGGTTTACAGGATCAGCAACCAAACAGTTGATAATTTGGTGACCATTTCACCTGAGTTCGGCCCGCACCCATATATGGTTCATCTGCCGGGAACGGATACGCCAATAGCCGATCAATGGGACGTGAATGTATTTATGATGCAGTTACTGAAAGAGCGTTATTCATAACCAAATCAGGTTTACATTATCGCTGTTTTAAGCTGTAATTCTGTTAATTGTCTCATTTTCAAATGCTTGGATTTTTGAGTATGTAACTTTTTTATAACTCCCTAACGTATAAGGGATTGTGAAAGATCTGCATCCAAAACTCATTGTCCAAAAATTAAAAGAATCGTTCAAAGCGGTTTTTGGCGGGGATGCTACGAATGAGCAGTTCATAGAAGTTTTTATCACGATCCTGTTTTTCTCCCTGCTTATAGTGTCATTTTTCGTATTCCAGAGATATTGAGAAATTAGCTTTAATGAAATTTTATATCTCCTTCTGTTTCAATAACCTTTCTTTTAAAGATTATAATTATCTTTAAACCATCATTACTTCCTATGTGGCCCGATAGGGGATAATTAATCCCGGGGCAATTTTTTTAACCGGCAGTAGCAGAACAATAGATGTTTCGGATAGCAGGGCTTTCCGGATGGAATTTTAGTCGAAGCAGATGGATAAACTTATACTCGGATCTTATAATATATCACTCAAAAACACAGTCGCAGGGAAGGCAAACCGAACGGCAACGGCTTACAAGAGTGGGATTAAACACGCATGGACAAAGGCTTTTTGGATAATGTTGGTCTTTGCGTCTTTCATGATTCCGTCTCGCGTTTTTGCGCAGACGGATGCCAGTTTATCTAATCTTACAATTAGCGATGGAACTTTAACACCTGGTTTTTCCAGCGCTGGCACTTCATATACCGATGATGTGGGTAATGCGGTTACAAGTGTTACGGTAACGCCTACCACAAGTGACGTGAACGCAACGGTAACTGTAAATGGAAATACAGTAGCAAGCGGAAGTCCGTCGGCCTCGATTGGCTTGGTTGTTGGTCCGAATACGATCACCGTTATAGGAACCTCACAGGACTTGTCAACGACCGTCACCTATACTATTACTGTAAACCGCGCGGCATCGTCAGATAATACTTTATCGAATTTAACCCTGAGCACGGGGACTTTAACACCGGGTTTTTCAGGCGCAACCACCAGTTATACCACTAGTGTAAATAATGCAACTAACAGTATAACAGTTACTCCGACAGTGAATGAACCGAACGCAAGTGTAACCGTGAATGGTTCGCCTGTAACGAGCGGAAATCCATCAGGTAATATTGGTTTAAATGTTGGGCCGAACACGATCACTGTTGCAGTTACAGCGCAGGATGGTACGCCGAACTCTTACACCATAACAGTAACCCGTGCTGCATCATCCATTGCTACGCTGTCGAACCTGGCATTAAGTGCCGGCACATTGACACCAGGCTTTGCAAGCGGAACAATTACTTACACCGCCAGCGTAACTAATGCGACGACAAGTATCACCGTAACAACAACTACATCTGATGCTAATGCAACGGTAACAGTTAATGGTAACACTGTAACCAGCGGTAACCCTTCAGGTGCAATAGCTTTAAGTGTTGGTCCAAATACTATCACAACTGTTGTAACTGCTGAAGACGGAACGACTACCGATACTTATACGGTTACAGTAACCCGTGCTGCATCATCGGTTGCTACATTGTCCAATCTGACATTAAGCAGCGGAACATTGACACCTGGCTTTGCGAGCGGAACAGTTACCTATACAGCCAACGTAACTAATGCAACTACAAGCATCACTGTAACGCCAACTACATCAAATGCCAATGCAACCGTAACGGTCAATGGTAACACTGTGACAAGTGGTAATCCTTCAGGGGCGATCAGTTTAAGTGTTGGGCCGAATACGATCACGACGGTTGTTACTGCTGAAGATGGAACGACAACAGATACTTATACAGTTACCGTTACCCGTGCAGCATCGGCAATAGCCACGCTATCGAGTCTGACTTTAAGCTCAGGCACATTGACACCCGGTTTTGCAAGTGGAACTGTTAATTACACTGCCAACGTAACTAATGCGACGACAAGTATTACCGTAACGCCAACAACTACAAATGCGAACGCAACCTTAACAGTGAATGGAAATGCCGTGACCAGCGGTAATCCATCAGGTGCAATCAGTTTAAATGTTGGCCCTAATACGATCACGACGGTTGTTACTGCTGAAGATGGAACGACAACAGATACTTATACAGTTACAGTAACCCGTGCAGCATCGGCAATAGCCACGCTATCGAATCTGACTTTAAGCTCAGGCACATTGGCACCCGGTTTTGCAAGCGGAACGATTACTTACACTGCCAACGTAACTAATGCTACGACAAGCATCACTGTAACACCAACTACCACCAATGCTAACGCAACTGTGACGGTTAATGGCAACACAGTAACCAGCGGTAACCCGTCGGGTGCAATCAGTTTAAGCGTTGGTCCAAATACGATTACGACTGTAGTCACTGCTGAGAACGGAACGACAACAGATACTTACACTGTTACAGTGACGCGCGCTGGGTCGGCGATTGCAACATTGTCGAACTTAACTTTAAGCAGTGGCATATTGACTCCTGGTTTTGCAAGCGGAACAACAACGTATACCGCCAATGTAACCAATGCAACTACGAGCATCACTGTAACACCAACTACTACCAACGCAAATGCAACAGTGACGGTTAATGGTAACGCTGTAACAAGCGGCAATCCGTCAGGCGCTATCAGCTTAAGTGTCGGACCGAATACAATCACAACCGTTGTCACTGCGGAAGACGGAACCACAACAGATACTTATACTGTTACAGTGACCCGGGCGGCTTCGACGATCGCTACATTATCAAATCTGACAATAAGTGCAGGTACACTCACTCCAGGTTTTGCAAGCGGTACAACTAGCTATACGGCTAGTGTAGCTAATGCGACTGCAAGTATCACCTTCACACCAACAACATCGAACGCCAACGCCACGGTAACCGTGAATGGTAATGCTGTGACAAGTGGTAATGCATCATCTCCAATCAGTTTAAGTGTCGGTCCAAATACCATCACAACTGTTGTAACAGCCGAGGATGGAACAACAACCGATACTTATACCGTTACAGTAACCCGTGCTGCGTCGGCGGTTGCAACATTATCGAACCTGACTTTAAGCAGTGGCACATTAACACCCGGGTTTGCAAGCGGAACGACTACTTACACGGCTAATGTTGGCAATGCAACTACAAGCATCACAGTTACACCAACTACGTCTAATGCGAATGCCACGGTGACAGTAAATGGTAATGCGGTGACAAGTGGTAACCCGTCAGGTGCGATTAACTTAAGTGTTGGCCCAAATACAATCACAACCGTAGTCACCGCCGAGGACGGAACCACTACAGATACTTATACCGTCACGGTAACCCGCGCTGTTTCAACAGATGCAACTTTATCCAATTTAGTTCTGAGTTCAGGTACATTGACCCCCGGTTTTGCTTCGGGCACGACAAGCTATACGGCCAATGTAACTAACGCAACAGCCAGTATTACAGTGACCCCAACTACATCCGATGCTAATGCAACTGTTACAGTGAATGGGAACGCGGTAACAAGCGGCAACCCATCCGGAGCAATCGGTTTAAGTGTTGGGCCGAATACGATCACAACGGTAGTGACCGCTGAAGATGGGACAACCACAAATACTTATACTGTTACAGTGACCCGTGCTGCATCTGCGGTAGCTACATTATCTAATCTGACATTAAGCGCCGGTACATTAACGCCGGGTTTCGCGAGTGGAACAACCAGCTATACAGCCAGCGTTGGTAATGCAACAACAAGCATCACAGTTACGCCAACGGTATCAGACGCCAATTCCACTGTGACCGTGAATGGTAACGCGGTGACCAGTGGCAATGCATCCGGACCGGTTACGCTCAATGTCGGTCCAAATACGATAACTACGGTAGTAACTGCCCAGGATGGAACTACAACTGGCACCTATACCGTTGTGGTCACCCGTGCTGCTTCAGCAGATGCAACTTTATCAAACTTGACTGTTAGCGCCGGGGCTTTAAACCCTGCTTTCTCAAGCGCGGTTACATCATACACCGACAATGTTCCTAATATAATTGCGACAATTACCGTATCGCCCACTGCCAACGACCCAAACGCTACGATAACTGTTAATGGTGTTGCTGTAGCGTCAGGAGGGACGTCACCGCCTTTGATTTTACTCGTCGGTCCGATAATACTTGGTCAAAATATAGCCACTATAGTTGTAACAGCAGCGGACGGTGTAACCACCAATACTTATACTATTAATATAGGGCGAGGCGCGTCGGCGGTGGCTACTTTGTCGAACCTTACTTTGAGTTCAGGAACATTAACACCGGCTTTTGCCAGTGGGACGAATGATTACACTGCTGACGTAACTAATGCGACAACAAGTATTACGGTAACACCAACCACTACCGATGCTACTTCAACCGTTACTGTAAATGGCAATGCTGTTACAAGTGGAAATGCTTCAGGACCGATCGCTCTAAGTGTTGGCCAAAATACGATTACGACAGTTGTAACTGCACAAGACGGAACAACGACGAATACCTATACAGTGGTGGTCACGAGGGCTCCGTCAACGGATGCGACGTTATCTAACCTGGTACTTAGTGCAGGCACATTAACACCTGCTTTTGCAAGTGGAACAACCAGTTACGCGGCTAGTGTAGGTAATGCTACGACAAGTATTACTTTAACACCAACGACTACTGACGCCAACTCTACTGTAACAGTAAATGGCAATGCGGTAGCAAGCGGCAACGCATCCGGACCGATCACACTAAATGTTGGTCCGAATACTATTACGACAGTAGTCACCGCACAAGACGGAACGACGACGACAACTTATACGGTGGTAGTCACACGAGCACCATCATCAGACGCGACATTATCAAACCTGGTGCTTAGTGCAGGTACGCTAACACCTGCTTTTGCAAGTGGAACGACAAGCTACACAGCCAGTGTTGCTAATGGAACCACCAGCGTCACGGTTACACCTACAACTAACGATCCGACATCAACAGTTACCGTTAACGGTACAGCGGTGGCAAGCGGAAATGCATCCGGGCCGATTGCCTTGGGTGTAGGGAACAATACGATTACAGTGGTGGTAACTGCGCAGGATGGAACGACAACCAGTACTTATACTGTTGTCGTAACTCGCTCTGCTTCATCAGACGCAACATTGTCAAATTTGACTATCAGTTCAGGTACTTTAACCCCTGGGTTTGCCAGCGGAACAACGAGCTATACAGCAAGTGTAGGCAATGCAGTAACCGCCATAACTGTAACACCAACCGTAAATGACGCAACTTCAACCGTAACGGTGAATGGTACAGCCGTTACGAGCGGAACAGCGTCAGGAGCGCTTGCACTTAGTGTTGGTCCGAATACGATAACAACAGTAGTAACCGCCCAGGACGGCACAACTACGACTACTTACACAATAGTAGTTACCCGCGCCGCTTCATCCGATGCGACTTTGTCTAACCTGACAATTAGTTCCGGAACGCTTGCGCCTGCATTTGCAAGCGGAACGACCAGTTATGCAGCCAGTGTTGCCAACACGACAACCAGTGTTACGGTGACACCGACTGCGACAGACCCAACGTCAACAATAACAGTTAATGGTACTGCTGTGGCATCTGGTAGTGCTTCGGGAGCTTTAGCATTAAACGTGGGCACCAATACTATATCGGTTGTGGTGACAGCCCAGGATGGAACGACGATTAATACCTATACCATTTCAGTATCAAGAGCACCATCATCAATAGTTACTTTAAGTAATTTGGTACTTAGCTCGGGTACACTTACACCTGCATTTAATAGCTCGACATTAAGCTATGTAGCCAGTGTAACTAACGCCACAACAAGCATAACCGTTACCCCAACTACAACTGACCCAACCGCGACTGTCTCGGTCAACGGAACTGCGGTGGTATCCGGTAACGCGTCCGGAGCGATTCCTTTAAACGTCGGTCCTAATACGATTAATGTATTAGTCACCGCCCAGGATGGGTCAACAACAACTTACTCGGTAACAGTTACCCGTGGGCCGTCCGCTGATGCCACATTATCAAGCCTGGCAATCAGCAATGGAATTTTACTGCCTGTATTCTTAAGTAGTATTACTAATTATACAGCTATCGTACCTAATGCAACTACTTCCATAACGGTAACGCCAACCACTAATGATCCGAATGCAACTGTAACCGTGAATGGTGTGCCGGTAACCAGTGGAACTGCGTCTGGAGCTATCGGGCTTAACGTAGGCGCAAATACAATTACCACTGTAGTAACTGCACAGGATGGCACAACAACTGATACTTATACCATTGTAGTTACACGCGCACCTTCTTCATCAGCCACGTTATCTAACCTGACTATCAGCTCGGGAACACTTACACCAGCCTTTGCCAGCGGAACGAATATTTATACAGTTATAGTGGCTAACAACGTCACAAGTATTACTTTAACACCGACTGCTACTGACCCAACATCGACTATACTTGTGAATGGCACAGCTGTTCCGTCGGGAACTGCGTCAGGGTCAATACCATTGATCGTCGGCCCCAACCTGATAACTGTTTTGGTTACTGCACAAGATGGTTTGACGACTGATACCTACCTGGTCACTGTCAACCGTTCGCAATCTTCAACGGCCACTTTATCTAACCTAACGTTAAGTTCAGGCACTTTAACGCCTACGTTTAATGGCGCAATTACTGCCTATACCGCTGATGTCACAAATGCCACGACAAGCATTACAGTAACGCCTACAACAACTGACCCAACAGCTTCGGTAACTGTAAACGGAAACCTGGTTATAAGCGGAACGCCATCAGGGCCAATTCCTTTAAATATTGGTTCGAACACGGTTACTGTGATAGTTACTGCGCAGGATGGTGTAACTTCAAGCGTTTATACAATTACAGTTAACAGGGCGGCATCATCAATTGCAACACTAAGCAACCTGACGATAAGCTCAGGTACGCTGGTTCCTGCCTTTGCAAGCGGTACAACCAGTTATACAACAACCGTTGATAATACTGTTACGAGCGTTACCGTGACACCAACTACGACAGATGCCACCGCAACTGTAACGGTTAACGGAACGGCAGTAACCAGCGGATCAGCGTCAGGCGCTATCCCTTTAATCGTCGGTGCCAATACCATCACCACAATAGTAACAGCACAGGATGGTACAACAACGGATACCTATACTATAATTGTAAACAGAGCTCCGTCGGATATAGCTTCCCTTAGCAATTTAACTTTAAGCTCCGGGTCACTTACACCGGTTTTCGCCAGCGCCACGTTGGGTTATGTAGCGGGGGTAAGCAATACAACTACCAGTATAACAGTAACCCCAACGGCCACAGATCCAACTTCAACCATAACTGTCAATGGTGTAACTGTAGCTAGTGGCTCTGCATCAGCCTCTATACCTTTAGTAATAGGAGCTAACACCGTTACTGTGGTTGTAACAGCGCAAGATGGTACTACAATAACTACTTATACCGTAATAGTTACCCGTACTGCATCATCAACAGCTACGCTGAGTAATCTGACCATCAGCTCGGGAACTCTGGCGCCGAATTTCAACGCTTCGGTTACGAGTTATGCGGTGAGTGTTCCGAATGCAGTCGGCAGCGTTACTTTAACCCCAACGACTACCGACGCCAATGCTACAATTACTGTTAATGGAACGGCGGTTGCATCAGGAAGCCCTTCAGGCTCTATTCCGTTGCAAGTAGGCAGTAATATTGTCAATGTTGTAGTAACAGCACAGGACGGTACCTCTGTTACCTATACTGTTACTGTATCACGCAATCCAGCAACCTCAGTTGTACTGGCCAATCTGACCATCAGTACAGGCTCGTTGGCTCCTGACTTTTCAAGCTCTGTATTCGGATACGCGTCGGCGGTAGCAAATGCAACTACCAGTTTAACGGTGACCGCCACAACAAGTGATCCGACAAATACTATTACTATAAACGGTGTACAAACCGGCTCAGGGACACCTTCAGCGCCAATACAATTAGTTGTTGGAGCCAACGTGATCACAGTAGTAGTATCAGCTCCGGGGCAGGCGTCTACCACGTACACTATAACAGTAGCCAGGGCAGGTACAACTATTGCAACCCTGAGCAACCTTACCCTAAGCCAGGGAACTTTGAAACCGGCTTTTGCAAGCAGCACAAGAAGTTATACGGCAAGTGTGGACTATAGTGTAAGCTCGATCACCGTAACGCCAACTACCTCAGATGCAAATGCTACTATAAAAGTAGATGGGGTGGTAGCATTCAGCGGGCAACCAAGCCAGGTGATCGATCTGGCTCCCGGCGACAACACTATTACAGTAGATGTACTAGCTCAGGACGGTATAACCACAGTTACTTACACAGTTGTGGTTACCAGGAATGTACCTCAGAATGATGTAATAGCAAATAACCTATTGACACCAAACGGCGATGGTAAGAATGACACTTGGTTTGTTAAGAACATCGATCTGTTCCCGAATAATACAGTCACGGTATTTGACCACTCAGGTAAAGTATTATATACTAAAAAGGGATATAGCAATGATTGGGATGGAAATTATAACGGTCAACCGCTAAAAGAGGATACCTATTATTATGTGATTGATCTGGGGCCGGGTGATAAGAAGATCAAAGGATACATCACAGTACTTAAAAAACGGTAATAGAAATTAAGTACAACAAAACTTTGAATAACAAAATGCTAAATCAAAATATAAAAACGAATAAAAGGAAAGGAAGTATGTTGGTGAGAGGATTGTCCGTTTGCCTGTTCATGGTTTCCTTGTGCGGAAATTATGCACATGCGCAATTGACCAATATACAGTCGATCTATTTTCAGAACCAATACCTGGCTAACCCCGCTTTGGCCGGTATGGAGCCGCAGTTGAACCTGAATATGGATTATCACCAGCAGTGGATAGGGGTACCCGGCAGTCCTACACTGACAACTTTTACCGCTGATTATAATTCGGGCAATAAAGTGGGATTGGGTTTAAATGTTTATGGCAACAATGCCGGTTTAATAAGCAGAACGAGGATAATGGGTACCTATGCTTATCACATCCCTTTGAATGATAAAGGTTCTAAATTGAGTTTGGGATTATCAGTAGGTTTCAGCGATGCACATGCAAACGAGGGTGATGTAGTTGGCGACCAGGGCGATCTGGCGGTATCCCAGTTTAATGCACACGGCGTATATCCCGATGGAGACATAGGTGTAGCCTACACAAGTCCGAAGTTTAATGCGCAGCTTGCACTGCCAAATCTTAAACGTGCTTTTTTCCAAACCCAGGCAGATGCCGTAGATGTGGAGGCATCCACTTTTTATGCAGCGATGAGTTATAAAGTGCAATTAACTTACTCGAATAATTACAGTATTTACAGCATCGAGCCCAAGGTTGCCTATCGCGGCATAATGGGGTATAGCAATGTTTTTGATGTCGGCTTTAATTTATATAGAACAACTTTTGAAGATAACTACCAGCTGAATCTCCAGGGTGTGTATCATAGCGATAATAGTCTTTCATGGGGTTTTGGTATCGACTATCACACACTCGGACTATTGTTTACCTACACGTATAACACTGGCCCGTTGAGTAGTTATGCCAACAATACTTTCGAATTGGGTATTAGTCTGAAATTGCTTAAGAAAACAACGCTGTAATTCAATCGGCCAATATGTGGCTGCATGAACGGAAATCCTTTGGCGATACGCCGTTCTTTTTTTTGAATAGCTTGGAGAAATAAAAGATCGACTCAAAACCTGTATGGTAGGCGATCTCATTTACGCTAAGGGAAGTCGAAGTAAGTAACTCTTTTGCTTTGTTGAGCCTTATATCCAGGTAATATTGATTGGGGGAGAGACCTGTTGCTTTTTTAAAAGCTTGTCTGAATTTGGAATAGCTCATTGGAATTTCTTCGAGTAGCTGATCGATACCGATAGGATTTTCAATCGATTCATTCATCCGGAATTTCGCCCTGGTAATTGACCGGCCTGTAACATCATTGCCAGAATCTTTGTTTAAAGTGATGCTGTTTATCAATCCCAGGATCTCCATAGTGATGCCGCTCACAATTTGCTGATAACCCGGGTTGGATGATTTTACGCTATCGAGCAGACGATGAAATAGCTTCTGTATGTCTTCATTCAGGCCGATATCGATAAATGGTTTCCCTTTTTCAAAAAAGCCCTGTTTCATCAAATGTTCAGGGTACAACCCTTTAAAACCGATCCAGTATTCTTCCCAACCTGATTGCAGATCAGGTTTATACCGGTGCCACACACCCGGGAATAAGAAAAAACAGGTGCCCGCGTTAACTACACGAGAATCGGTCTCAGATGACTCAAAGGTTCCCCGGCCCCTGGATATGTACACCAAATAGTAGTCATCCAGTATCCTTCCCTTGTTCCAGGTAAAGGCATGTGTTGATGGGTGCCCCTGGTTATTAGGGTACACCTGGTTACTATCTATCTTACAATAGCCAACTGTAGTGATGGAAAATCCCCACTTTTCGTCGGCCGCAGAAGGCGTAAGATATTTGTTAAAGTTGTGCATTCATTTAACAAGACACTAAAAATAAGAAATTAGTTACAGGTAAAAATGTCAAAAAGTATAAAAAACTTCCCGCTTTAGATAACCAATAGCTTTTTTGAGAGGGTATTTTTGATACGGAATCTAAATTTTATCTGAGTGCTCGCCAACCGGCAGCTGGTAACTCCGGTTGGCAATTTTTTAAAATCAGGCCCCTACATCAACAAAACACTACAACCTATGAATCACAGGGTAACTAAGGATCAGATTGATTTTTTCCAGCAAAACGGCTTCATCATTATAGAGGATTTCCTCTCGCCCGACGAGCTCGGACATTGGCGGGCAATAGTGATGAATGCCGTAAAAAAGAGAAATGGTCAGAAAATGCCCGGAAAGGATGTAAAAACCGGGGAAGAGGATGGAATAAATGAAGATGCCGCCTATTTCGGAAAGGTATTTGATCAATTGCTGAATCTCTGGCAAACTGATGATGGCGTAAGAGAACTGATGACCGATCAACGTATCGGCAAAATGGCCGCTGATTTGGCAGGAGTAGATGGCATACGGATATGGCATGACCAGGCTTTGTTTAAAGCGCCATGGGCCAATCCTACCTCATGGCATTTAGATACACCTTTTTGGTCGTTTTCAGACCGGAAAGCGCTTTCCATTTGGATAGCATTGGATGATGCAACATTAGAAAACGGCTGTTTGTATTTTATAAAAGGTTCGCATACTGAAACATCTTTTGAAAATGCAGGCATCGGTAAAAATATGGATGGTATTTTCCAGGTCTATCCAAAACTAGCCAAATCGCAATCCGTTGCGGCGCCAATGAAAGCCGGTAGTTGCTCTTTTCATAATGGGTTAACTATTCATGGCGCCAATGCTAATATGACAAGTGGCTATCGCAGGGCGATGACCTGTGCCTTTATGCCTGATGGTAATATATATAATGGCACACCTAACATTCTGCCTGATGATTATTTGAAAACCATTAAAGTAGGCGATGCATTGAATGACGATGCGCAAAATCCCTTGATATATCATCGCAATACAAGTAACTTATAATTCATTTTTGCAGGGACGAGTATGAATCACAAATACCTGATTGTCTTTTTTCTTTCTATTATCTCGCTAAACTCTTTTGCTCAAAAGGATACGCCAACCGGTTTGTTATGTGACCTGTTGCCTCATCCTGAATTGGCAATGATCACTAATAAAACACCGGACTTTGGATGGATAGTAAATGCAGGTGTGAAAAATGATTATCAGACAGCTTATGAGATACAGGTAGCTAGTAGCACTGCTCTTTTGCAACAAAATCATCCCGATCTGTGGGATTCGGGAAAGGTCAGTTCAAGTCAGTCTACCAATATAAGATATAATGGTAAAGCACTCCAGCCCCGTCAAAAATATTATTGGCGGCTTTGCACCTGGGGCAGAATGGGTAAGCAATCAGGCTGGAGTGCTTTACAACGGTTTAATACTTCGGATTTTGACCTGGCAAGAAAATGGCCCGGAGAGAGTAGGTGGATCGACCTTCGGGATGAAGGTGGCAAAATAGCCTGGACATTTGAAAACCGCGAACCGGTGAATTTTCACAATGTCACTCCAATCAAATCAGTTGTCCAAAAGAATGGCAATTTTTTTTATGATTTTAAGAAAGATGCTTTCGCTTACCTGGAACTTAATCTTACCTGGGATGAAGATAAGTACAATGCAGACTCCTTAATAGTAGCCATAGGCGAAAAGGGGATAGGTGACTCTATTGATGTCAAACCAGGAGGCGGGATATTGTATGGCACCTACAAGATCAAACTTAAAAAAGGCATGCACGATTACATATTGGAACTGCCAAGGTTTGTGCCCCAGTTTCCGCATAGCCAGGTAATGCCGATGCAAATGCCTGAAGTGATCCCTTTCCGTTATGCGGAGATCAGGACGATACCCGGTTTGAAGATCAATAAGGTTATTCAAAAAGCATTGTATGTGGAGTTTAACCCGAATGCATCTTCGTTCTCCTGCTCGGATGATCGCCTGAACCAGATATATGAGATGTGTAAGTACTCCACCATCGCCAATACATTTAACGGGGACTATGCCAATAGTGAGCGTGAGCGGATGATGTATGAGGCTGATTGTTATATCCAGCAAATGAGCCATTATGCTATCGACCGGGATTTTGCTACCGCACGATATAGTACGGAGAACCTGATCTACCACGCCAGTTGGCCTACAGAGTGGATCAATCATAGTGTATTTATGGCTTGGTCTGATTATTTGTACACCGGTAATAAGTCATTGATTGAAGAATATTATAACGATCTGAAAGCCAAAACTTTAATGGCGCTTGAAACACCTGAAGGTTTAATTAGCTCGCGTACTGGTTTACAGACAAAAAGCTTCCTGGAATCTATTCACTACAATGGAGATATGCTACATGATATTGACGACTGGCCCGATGCTGAACAAGGGATATACCCCAGTGGCGAAACTGATAATTATGAACGAAAAGATTATAACACCGTTGTCAATGCCTTTTACTACAGGGCATTGTTGTTGATGTCAAAAATTTCGTGGGCGACCGATCATCCCGAAGACGCTACTATGTTCGAGGCTAAAGCTGAAAAAGTAAAAAAGAAGTTCAATGAAGACTTTTTCGATAAAGTAAGCAAGATATATTTTGACGGTATTGGCAGCAGGCATGCATCGATACAAGCTAATTTATTTCCGCTGGCGTTTGGGCTGGTGCCTGATGAGCATAAAGAAAGTGTGGTGAATTATGTGAAATCCAAATGGATGGCTTGCGGTGTTTATGCGGCCAATTACCTGATGGAAGGCTTATACAACGCCGAACAGGGAAATTATGCGTTGGAGCTTATAACGAATGATTCCGATAGGGGGTGGTTGAACATGATCCGTTCGGGAGCAACGATGACCACTGAGGCATGGGATTTGAAATATGATCCCCAGGATTTAAGCTGGAGCCATGCATGGAGCGCTTCACCTGCACATATTATTCCACGGCGTATTATGGGTATCCAACCTGCTGAACCGGGATTTGGAAAGATCATCATCAAACCACAACCCGGTGATTTGAAATGGGCGAAAATGAAACTACCAAGTATTCATGGCGATATATCGGTTGATCTGGTTAAAGATGACGGAACCTTTTTTAATCTGAATACAACTATTCCGGCTAATACAACAGCACTGGTTTATCTGCCTAAATTGTCGGATCATTATACCCTGTTAGTAGACGGACAAACTGCCAGGCCAATATCCACTGAAGGTAATTGGATCATTGTAGATAGCCCATCAGGCAGCCACACATTTAGGATAAAGAAAAACTGACAGCTTTATAAGTTATCCATGTGATATTTGTTCAGCAGGTTAAGGAGTACGCCGTTTGTCCAACCAAAACCGTCCTGTAACGGGTATTCGCCACCGCCTGCTTTTGCATCCGTATCCAATACATTATATTTTTCCATCAGTTTACCGGTTGAGTTGAACACGCGGATATTAGTGCTGATCCATGTTTCAGCAACAGAACGGGCAAGTCCGGAATAGTTGTATTTATTCAATCCATCAATAGCCATATACTGCAACGGTGCCCAAGCATTCGGGCTATCCCACTGCTGACCGGAGCGTTTAAATGTAGTAACCAATCCGCCTGATTTGAGAAACTTAGTTTTTAATCCTGCCGCTACTTTTGCAGCCTGTTTAGCATCAGCCATTTTGAATTCAAGCGGAAATGTACCGGCCAAGGTTTGGTGTGGTGTTTGTTGGCGTGTTTTCCAGTTGTAATCCATAAACCAGCCTAATTGTTCATTCCAGCTATATTTTAATATCGCCTTTTTGCGTAGTAATGCTTTAGTTGTGTACTCTTTATATTTAAGGCCATTGCCTTGTAAATGGTAAGAGTTGGCAATAGAAAGCTCCAGATGATAAAGCAAGCAGTTCAAATCGACAGGTACAATAAAGGTTGTTTGAATAGTTTCTAATTTACCTGTAGTATCCATCCAGCGTGTACTAAAATCCCACCCCGACTCAGCTGCAGCACGGATATTACGGTAAAAGTCGCCGAGTTTTTGTTTGGTTAATTTAGCTGCTTCCACATCTTTTTTGTAAGACTCTTCTCTCGGCAGGTCAGAATCATCCCAATAACGGTTAAGCAGCTCCCCATCTTTCATACGCACCACCATACGATAGGCTTCACCAGGTTTTACTTTTTCGGTGCCATTCATCCAGAAATTGTACTCTTTTATTAGTTCTGGTTGATATTTAACAAATACACCGTTGCCTTCATCTTTCGCCAGCAGATCCAGCATCATCGAAAAGAATGGAGGTTGAGAACGGGTGAGGTAATAAGTACGTGTGCCGTTTGGTATAAAGCCATATTTATCCAACATGTAAGCGAAATTGCCTATCATATTCTGGATGATCTGCGTTTGATGGCTTTCCTGCAGGCCAAGCATCGTAAAGTAAGAGTCCCAGTAGTAAGTCTCACGGAAACGGCCGCCCGGTACTACAAAATCATTCGGAAGTGGTATCAATGACGACCATTTCGAAACAGTATCGTGCCGGCGATAAAGCACATGCCATAAAGTATCAATGTGTTTGCGGATACCAAGAGAAACATCGGTTTTAAATACGTTGGAATTAGGTCCGGGTACTATAAAGTTTTCTTCAACAAACTGTTTCAGATCAAAGCCTGTTTTATCCTTTTTATCATTATAATCCTTCATGATGAGCTCAGGATCACGGCGCGGGGTAGCATCAACAAATGTTTTATTATCGGGGAAAATATCAGACAATTGAACAGCCTCAAATAAACCCGGGAACAATTGCCGCGGAGTATGTACCTGGGCATATGAAACGCCAAAAACAATAAAAAGAAATAGCGTTAATAACAGTTTTTTCATGCTTATAATAATATTATAATTGGTGTTAGGATTAAAAACTATTTGTTCCAGGCGGAAATTGGTAAAGTATTAATAATAAGCAAGGTATAAAGAATTTCTATTTAAGAGTTTGATGCCTGTTTTTTATAAAAAAAATATGAACGAAAATGACCTTCCTAATGCGTTATGAATGTTTTTGATGAAAAAAATTTAAAATAGTTTTTATCATTTTTAAATGGAAACTCATTTTTTAAGTATAGATTTAGGCATCTAAAACCACTGGTTGCGACATGAGAATATTTTTATTAACCCTGTTCTTGTCATTTCTTGGATACTCAGCATACTCATCTACCAAAACGGACAGCCTTTTGGCACAATTGAAGGTTGAATTATCAAAGATCAAGATGTATGACAGCCAGAAAGACTTCAGGATTAAGAGACTAAAAGCCAAATTAGACGCAGCTCCCCAAACAGATTATAATACCCAGTATAGTATATGCAGTCAATTATATGAAGAATATAAATCGTACCAGTTTGAAATAGCATATACCTATACCCAGAGAATGATGGCTATAAGTAAGGCTTCGCATAGCCTTACCCGCGAAAACGACACGAAAATCAAAACTGCATTCCTTTTAATGTCAGCCGGGATGTTCAAAGAAACCTTTGAAAGCCTTCAGCTGATTAATACACGTTTACTTAGTGATAGCTCTAAACTGGAATATTATTCAATAAGAGAACGCACTTACTCTGATCTTTCAGATTATAATAACGATAAATTCTTTGCTCCTTTTGATAAAGAGGAGTCTCTCAAATACCTGGATTCAGCTATAGCTTTATCAAAACCTAATTCATTTGAGTTGCTGCGTCACTTGGGCGACAGACAAATACGTTTAGGACAAGCACAGTTACCATCTAAATATTACATAGATCTTTTAAATCATTACCCGCTTACAGCACATCAGCGTGCTATGTCTGCTACAGCGTTAAGCTCTTTTTATCCCGGCCCTCAACATGCTGACGATCGGATGGGACTTCTGGCCGTTGGTGCAATAAATGATATCCGGTCATCTACCAAAGAGACATTGGCTATTTTCAAACTAGGTCAGGAGTTATTTAAACAAGGTAATGTAAATGAAGCATATGCCTTTATAAAGCAGGCGGATGATGACGCTGAGTTTTATGGGGCCAGGCTGCGGAAAATTGAAATTGGCGCAGTTTTGCCTATTGTTGCAGCACAAAAGATCATTATTACAGAAAATGAAAAGAATAAATTTCTGATCTATCTGCTCTCTACAATTGTTGTAGCGATATTAATTGCACTGGTATCGTTTATCGTGTTCATTCAGTTAAAGAGATTGAAGGTGAAGGAACGGATAATTGAAGAAAAGAACGTATTGCTCGAAAAGATCAATGAAAAGCTGATAGAAGACACTCATATTAAAGAGGAATATATCGGCTATTTCTTTAATGTTATATCGGGTTACATATTAAAGCTTGAAAAGCTTAAACGCAACGTAGAACGCAAGATCACCATAAAAAAATATGATGATGTATTGCTGTCGGTAAATGAGATCAATATAAAAAAGGAAAGAGAAACCCTCTTCTATACGTTCGACCATATCTTTCTCAAAATCTTCCCTAATTTCATAAGTACTTTCAATTCGCTGTTCAAGAAAGAAGACCAAATCTGGCCTAAAGACAATGAGGTATTAAATACGGATCTGCGGATATTTGCCCTGATGCGGCTTGGCATCAGCGATGTGGAAACTATAGCAAACATCCTGGAATATTCTGTAAATACCATCTATGTTTACAAGATGCGTATCAAAGCCAAAGCGCAGGTTTCAAGTGATGAATTTGATCACAGAATTATGGATATTAAGGCTATTGAAATACTCAGCAAAGTGCAGGACTAAATTCTTCTTTAAAAAGAATTATCATAAAGCGTTGGTGCTCTCACCGGCCATAAAAGGCTGTTTTTACGGCTTTTTTCAATCAATTATTTTGTTAAATTCCTAATCAAAACGGTTAAATTAATACGTTATTTTCTTAAATAACGTTTATATTTTTTTGTGCATCTTATTTTGCAATTATCTATATTTCAAGTATTTAATTTAAAAAAAAGCCTTTTTTTCTTATATTCGATATAAACAAATAGGTAATTTTGCTGAGTATTTATTACTTTGCTTCAAATGGGTATGTGATGTAACGAAAAAGTTGCTTGTAATTTTAAAAAGTAGTAACTTAGATTATATCCGATTTCCCCTAATAACCAATTAACCAAATAAAATAATTTACCGGCACACAAAAGGTGCATCACTTAGTTCATTAATTGTATAAGCAATTTCTGTCTTAAGGTTTCAAGTAACTGTATAGTTTAAAGTTATGCGAGATGCTGTATTATTTTATAAACCGATTTGTAAACTATTAACTAATGAAAAGAAAGGATACGAACATTCCCCCTTGACAAAACAGCCAGGTGCAAACTAGTTATAGTAGAATATTTAAATCTCAAAATATTTATAACAAATAGTTTGCTAATGCTAAACTAACTAACTAATCAATAAACCGTTCAACCCAAATTTTATGCATTTTAAAAATTTACTCAAAGTAAGTTGCTGCTTTATCTTACTATGTTTATTTGCGTTGCCTGCTTTGGCCCAAAACGTAGTAGTTACAGGTAAAGTAACAGACTCAAAAGATGGTTCGCCCATCCCTGGGGTATCCATTGTAGCCAAGGGCTCAACCGCAGGTACGGTTACCGACGTGAATGGTAACTTCAAACTCTCAGTACCTTCTTCCATTACCACACTCACAGTTTCTTTTGTTGGTTACAACAAAAAAGACGTAGCATTAACAGGTGCACCATTAAACATTGCATTAGACGCTTCCAGCACGGCACTTAACGAAGTGTTGGTAGTTGGTTACGGTACCGTACGTAAAAAGGACGCGACTGGTGCCGTAGTAAAAGTATCGTCTGATGATTTCGTACAAGGTGTAACCACCAACCCGTTACAACAATTACAAGGTAAAGCCTCTGGTGTGGTAATTTCTACAGCAAGTGGTGATCCAAACGACAGCCCGACTGTACGTATCCGTGGTACCGTATCACTGTCTGGTGGTAACGACCCACTGTACGTTATCGATGGGGTAGCAGGCGCTGATATTCGGGGTGTATCACCTAACGATATCGAATCTTTCGACATTTTGAAAGACGCTTCAGCAGCAGCTATTTATGGTGCACGTGCTGCTGGCGGTGTTATACTTGTTACTACAAAATCTGGTAAAGCCGGTAAGGCACAGGTTTCAGCTAATGGCTATGTAGCAGCTGAATCACCTGAAAAATTACCTAAGTTTATGGACCGTACCCAATACCTCGCTGCATTCCAGTCTTTCTATGGACATGCAATGACAGCAGGTACTTCTACAACCAACGATCAGGGTGCCAACACAGACTGGTTTAAATTATTGACCCGTACAGCTTTCACTCACAACGAAAACGTTGCATTGTCTGGTGGAACTGAAAAAGGCCACTACCGTGCTTCTGTTACCTATAATGATCAACAAGGTGTCGCAATAAACTCTTTAAGACAAGATTTAAACGGCCGTTTTAATTTTGACCAAAAAGCACTGGATGATAAATTGTTAATTACAATTGATGCTACAGGATCACATACTAAACAGAATAATATTGCACCAAGTGTTTGGTTAAATGCAGCTGCTGTTCCATCAGTAATCAGTCCTTTCGACCCAGTTAACCCAGGTTACTATCAGTATATTAACAATACACAGGAAAATAACCCTATACCTGAAGCGTTGTACCTGATCAATAACCAGCTTACCGACAGATTAACCGGTAACGTAAGATTGGACTACACCTTGGCAAAAGGCTTGACCGTAAGTCCATATGCCAACGCATCACATGGTATCGGAACCAGCCTGATCTACTATCCGCCAGCAAACGCTTATAGCCCGGTGGGTAACCTAATAAGTGCTGTTACAGATCAATTCAATTATACTCCGCAGCTATCCGGCCACGGTGATGTTGATAAAGGTGAAACTGATTATACCAATACTACTTATGGTGCCACTTTAGATTATAAAATCACTTTTGGCAAAAGCCGTTTACATGTGTTGGGTGGTTATGAAAAGAACGTGTTTGCATACTCAAACATGAGAGTAGGCGCGCACGACTTTAACGATATCAACCAACCATTGGAAGCTATCGGTTCGGCAAACTCTATATCTACAGCTGATATAGGTTCAGATGCTGGTCAGTATACCTTGAAATCATGGTTAGGCAGAGCTGAATATAACCTTTCAGACAAGTATAACCTGACCGCTAATATCAGGTATGACTGGTCAAACAAACTGGGTATAAACAACCAGTCAGGTGTTTTCCCTTCATTTGGCGCGGGCTGGACAATCAGCAACGAAGACTTCATGAAAGGCACTAACTGGATCACTTCGTTAAAACTTCGTGGCAGCTGGGGTAAAACCGGTGACCAGGGTGGTATATCTAACTACAACTCTCAGTTCTTATTTGGCCCTAACGGCAAATTCTATTACAACCTGGCAACTAACTCATTCCTGCCTGCCGCATTCTCAATTCAGAACCAAAACTCTGCTTTAAGATGGGAAGTTGTAACAAGTACTGATTTGGCTGTTGATTTCAGCTTATTTAACGGTCGATTGAACGGTAGCTTCGATTGGTACAACAAAAAAACCGATCACCTGCTATATCCGTATACTGTACCAACAGGTGGTCAGTATTTCGTACCTACAATTTTGGCTAACGTTGGTAGCATGAGCAACAAAGGTTTTGAGTTCAGCGCAAATTATAAGATCTTCAAGACTACAGATTTCTCATGGACCGCGGGTGGTAATTTCGGACTTAACCGCAACAAGATTCTTAACTTGTCAGGAACTTTAAACAATACCACTTTCAATGTTACCCAGGCTAACGTGGGTAGCACATCAGGTTTAGGTATCAGCGGTGCTATTTCTAATATTGCTTACCTGAAAGTAGGAATGCCGGTTGGAACATTATTGTTGCCTGAATATGCAGGCTTAGATGCCAATGGTAACCAGTTGTTCTGGAAATACGCAGCTGATGGTTCAAGAACTGCTGTAAAAGATCCTGGCACACTTAACTATGCTGATGACGGCAGTACACAGGACAGGAAATTCTATTCAACTGATCCTAAGTTCACCTACGCTATCAACAACACATTCACTTACAAACAATTTGATTTAAATATCTTTATGCGTGGTCAATATGGCAGCCACGGTTTCAACGAAGCTGCTATGGATTACACCAGCTTGCAAAAATTAGGTACTTATGCAGTATTAGCTGATGCCAGCCAATACGGTATTAAGAGTTCTTCTCAACCTTCAACTTTCTGGTTGCAGGGAACTTCATTCCTGAAATTGCAAAGTGCAACACTGGGATATAATTTTAATATCACCAATAACAGGTATATCGACAAGATGCACGTGTATATAGCCGGTAACAACTTGTATACCTTTACAAGCTATAAAGGTATCGATCCGGAGTTAAGCACTAATGCAGCATTGAGCGGTAGCTCTTATGGAATTGACGTAAGAACAATCTATCCTCGTGCCCGTCAGTTATCGTTCGGTATAAATCTAATATTGAAATAATTATAAATTATCATTATAATGAAAAAGAAACATTTATTGATCACAGCGGCCTTACTGATTGGTGTAGGTGTATATTCCTGTAAAAAGGAAATAAACCCAACTAAAGCCTCTGTTACGAAGGAGGCCGCTGGTGGGCAGACTGCGTACTTAAACTCAATTGTATTGGGCACCTATACCCAATTGCAAGGCCTTACAGCTAATAATGCTATGCTGCTAACGGCAGAGGAGACAACAGATGCATTGATCGTACCAGGCCGTATTGGTGGTGACTGGGCTGACGGTGGTGTATGGCAGCAATTATGGCTCCATACGTATACTCCTGCACACGGTAATATTTCAGGTGCATGGGACAATGCATACAATACTATCGGAGCTATCAACATCACCATTGACCTGGTAAAAGGCTTGCCGCAAAACGCTGCAACTACTTATTCAGTAGCTGAATTGCAGACATTACGCGATTACTTTTACTTTCTGTTGCTGACCAACTTTGGTAACGTACCATTGATCACAAACTCAAGCACAGATGCAAGTACCGTAAAAACCAGCAGCGCAAGCGATGTGTTTACCTTCTTAACTGGAGAACTGCAATCAAACGCGCTTAAATTAAGTGCTAAAACTCCTGCTCAGGATCCTACTCAATACGGACGTTTAAACAAATGGGGAGCTTATTTCCTTTTGGCAAAATTGTATTTGAACCAAAATGTTATTACGGGTTCAACTGATAACAGCGGTTATACCAAATGTTCTCAATATTGTGATTCATTGATGAACTCTGGTTATTCGTTAATGCCAAACTTCCTGGATAACTTCTCTAGCAACAATACCGGTTCGACAGAGAACATCTTTGTAATTCCTTATGACCACATTTACGCACAAGGTTTGCAGATACAAATGATGTCTTTCCACTACAACCAGGCTGCTAAATATAACTGGAGCAGTACAGGTGGTCCTTGGAATGGTTTCTGTGCTAACGCTGATTATTATGGCAAATTTAATGACGCTGATACTCGTAAAGCTGGCTGGCAGCATGGTATCCAATACGCTGCAGATGGTGTTACACCATTAACAACCCGTGGTAGCGACAGCTCATTAGTATTGAATTTCAGACCGCAGGTAAGTAACTTATATACCGCTACTGAATACGATGGTGTTCGTCAGCAAAAATGGCAGTTAACCCCAGGTTATCAAAGCCAGGATGCTGATTTTGCATTATTCCGTTATTCTGACGTGTTGCTAATGAAAGCAGAATGTTCCTTACGTTTAGGCGATGCTGCAGGTGCTTTAACTTATACTGCACCTGTAAGAACAAGAGCTGGTCTGGCTAACTTCACATCAGGCGCGTTCACTCTGGACAGCTTACTGGCTGAAAGAGGTCGTGAATTTGTTTGGGAAGGCTGGAGAAGACAGGATATGATCCGTTTTGGCCATTTCGGAGATCCAAGACAATTTAAACCTTCTGCCGACGCTGGTCACCACCTGGAGTTATTCCCTGTACCAACTGAAGCACTTCAGAAAAACCACAATTTAACCCAAAACCCTGGTTATTAATCAAAAAAATTAGTACCAGATACTATCAAATGGAGCGGTAATAATATTGCCGCTCCATTTTAGTTCTATGTATATTCGCTTATTATGAGAAAGTACTACCCCGGATTATTTCTTCTATTATTTCCGCTTCTATTTACTTCATGCAAACATTCCGATACGCTTAAACCAGAGGATGCATTATTTCAATTGCAATCGTCTTCAGAAACGGGTATAACTTTTGACAATAAGGTTGTTGATGACGGCGAGTTTAATGTGTTTAATTACCGCAATTTTTACAATGGCGGCGGGGTAGCCATTGGTGACGTTAATAATGACGGCAAACCGGATATTTTCTTTACAGCGAACCAGGGTGAATGCAAACTTTATCTCAATAAAGGTAACTGGAAGTTTGAAGATGTAACGGCAAAAGCCGGAGTAAAAGGTTATCATAGGTGGCACACCGGTGTGACTATGGTAGATATTAATGGTGATGGCTGGCTGGATATATATGTATCAAACAGCGGTGGAATGAAGGACGCTGACCGCGCAAATGAGCTATACATTAATCAGAAGGATGGCACTTTCAAAGAAGAAGCAGCAAAATATGGTTTGGCTGACAAAGGATTATCTACCCAGGCCATATTTTTTGACTTTGACCATGATGGAGACCTTGACTGTTTTGTATTAAATAATAGCTACCGGGCAATAGGCAGCTTTGGTTATGACCGTGACTTACGTAACGTACGCGATCCATTGAATGGAGATCGCTTTTATAGAAACGATAACGGGAAGTTTGTAGACATAAGTGCCGAAGCAGGTATCTACGGTAGTGAAATAGGCTTTGGTTTGGGAGTAACTGCCGGTGATCTGTTCAACGACGGGTGGACCGACATGTATATCTCTAACGACTTCTTCGAACACGATTATCTGTATAAAAACCTGCATAATGGTAAGTTTAGCGAGGTAAGCAATGAGGCTATCAGGCATATGAGCTTATCGTCGATGGGATCAGATATGGCAGATGTCAACAATGATGGCAACCTGGATGTCTTCACGACGGATATGTTGCCGGAAGGCGATTATCGACTTAAAACAACAACAAAGTTTGACGAATACGACATCTATAATGCTAAGCTGAAGAATAGCTTCCATCATCAATTCACGCAAAACTGTTTACAACTGAATAACGGTGATGGAACTTTTAGTGAAATAGCAGATCTGGCGGGTGTGAATGCAACTGACTGGAGTTGGGGGGCATTAGCTTTCGATTTTAATAACGATGGCTGGAAGGATATTTTTGTTAGTAATGGCATAAGCCGGGATTTGACGAACCAGGACTTTCTGACCTACTTCAGCAGCGATGAGGTAATGAGCCAGATTAGAAATGGTGGATTTAAGGCAAAAAAATTATTAGACAAAATGCCAAAAACGCCAATCACCAGTTACGGCTTTGTTAACCAAAAGAACCTGCAATTTAAAAATGAAAGTATCCCGCTCGGATTTTCTACGCCAAGCTTTAGTAATGGCTCCGCATATGGTGATCTGGACGGAGATGGCGATTTGGACTTAGTTGTAAACAACGAAAACGGTCAGGCTTTTATATACCGGAACATGACCTCCGAACGCACTCACGCACATTATCTAAAATTAAACCTGAAGGGCGAGGGCATGAATACTCTGGGTGTTGGTTCGAGGGTTACAATTTACACAAAAGGCATGCAGCAGGTACTGGAGCAAATGCCTACCCGCGGATTTGAAAGTAGTGTTGAACCTATATTGAATTTTGGCACAGGTACTTATAAGACTGTAGACAGTTTGAAGATAGTTTGGCCAAATATGAGAATGCAGGTGTTGAAAAATATCAACACAAATGCTACTGTAACTTTAAAACAATCGGATGCGAAATTGAATTTTGTGCCCCCGGTTCAGGCAACAAAACCTTATTATAAAAATATTACTGCCGGCAGTTTTAAGGGAGATATCTACCATAAAGAGAATGATTATAAAGACTTTGATGACCAGCGCTTAATTCCTAAAATGCTTTCAACAGAAGGGCCAAAACTGGCTGTTGCCGATGTAAACGGTGATGGTTTGGAAGATTTTTTTGTTGGAAATGCCACTGGTGACACAGCCAAGCTTTTCATTCAGCAGCTGAATGGTGGATTTGTTCAGAAACGTGAGTTTGCATTTGAGCAGGACAAAAACAGCGAGGATATCGGAGTTTTGTTTTTTGATGCCGATCATGACGGGGATATGGACTTGGTGACGGTATCAGGCGGCAACCTGGAAAAAGAAAACTCGATAAATTTAGCTGCTCGTTTGTATATAAACGACGGTAAAGGAAACTTTACCCGTAAGCTAACCGGATGGCCTGTTGTTTCCGTAAATGCCTCATGCGTTCGCTTGAATAATAATAATGGAGATTTGTTTATTGGGGGAAGATGCGTGCCGGGCGCATACGGTGTGATACCGTCGAGCAAGCTTTTACGAAATGATGGCCACGGCAACTTTACCGACATAACTGCCAGCGTTGCACCTGAATTGGAAAAACTAGGTATGGTAACCGATGCGCAATGGGTGGACATTGACGGGTCGGGAAAAAACTCACTGGTAGTGGTTGGTGATTGGATGCCGGTGACTATTCTTAAATATGTAAACGGTAAACTGCAAAAAACAAGTGAAATAGCTAATTCGTCCGGCTGGTGGAATTGTTTGACAGTAGCTGATCTTGATGGTGACGGCAAACCAGATCTGATTGCAGGTAATAATGGCCTCAACTCAAAAATAAAAGCTGATGCCGAACATCCGGCTAAATTATATGTATCAGATTTTGATAATAATGGACAAGTGGAGTGCATTCCGGTTTATTATAAAACTGATGGTAAGGCATATCCAATTAATCTGCACGATGACATTATCAGGCAATTGCCTGCTATGAAGAAGAAGTTTTTGCGATATGACGCTTATGCAGGCAAGAGCATCGACGAGATATTTACTGAGGATCAGCTAAAAAACGCATCTAGTTTAACTGTAAATCAAACACAAACTTGTGTTTTTTATAACAAGGGCAAAGGTGCATTTGATATGAAACCGTTGCCAATAAGAGCTCAGTTTTCCCCTGTATTCAGCATATTGGTAAGTGACATTAATCGCGATGGCCTAAAAGATTTGTTTTTAGGAGGCAATTTTTACGGCCTGAAACCAGAGATAGGAAGATATGATGCTAATTACGGAGTTGTGTACCTCGGTAATAAAAAGCATGAGTTCGATTATTTGCCGCCATCACAAAGCGGCTTGTTCATGACAGGTGAAGTGCGGGATGCTTCTGAGATCAATACCAAAACCGGCAATGCAATTATTGTAGCCCGTAATAATGATGCTTTACAACTGTTTAAAGGAAATTAGTAAAATAATTCAGCCTGAAGTCGCTTGACGTTCAGGCTGAATTATAATATTAAAAATAAGTGCTAAAGTTTACCTGGATATTTACTTTAGAAGTATCCGAGGTTGGGAGTTTATCATCAAGATAACTTTCAAAAGGTAATATAGCTTGCTGATATAAATGGTCAATAAAATATTGACGCAAAGCCATATAGGTTTTCGACCTTTTATTAAACGCCCCGCTGTATCTAACAGAGTATAATGGACCTCCTTTGGGCATGCGTGCAAAATGCACATCATTCTCACCCTTCACTTCTTTATCAATGTAAAAGCCGACATTAATGTGGGTTGAATCTTTGCCTTTTGGCAAGAACTGTGCTATCAACGGCTGAACTTTTTTGACATCATGAGTATTAACATATTGTTTTAATGCGGCCAGCATTTTGGCAGCTTCTGTAAATTTATCTTTCGAGGGCACTTCTTTCTGAATTTCAAGCATATAGCTATTCTGGACCCTGTTTTTGAAAATATTGCAACCGTACAGCAGGCTATCAGTCTCCATAAATTTCTTAAGATCATCAATATGTGTGTCAACAAACGGATCTGATTTTAATCTTGATAGCAAATAATTGATCGCAATGGTTTTTTTGACTACCGTAACAGATGTTTTCTTCAAATCCTTTTCGGGAATTATAGCATAACCATAATTGCTATTATTATTCCACCTGTCTTTAATGTTAAAGACATTTTCATTAAAACCAACATTCAATTCTTTGTTCTTATATTGAATATTAAAAGAAGCCGTATCTTTTTTAAAATTGATTTTTGCCGAATCGACTGCAAAATCTTGCCTGATATCAGGACGCCATTTACCCCAATTGGAAGGTAACACCAGTTCGCGATATATATTCAAAAAAGGAGATTTTATAGAAACGGTTTTTTGTTGGGTAACCGGCATAAAACAAGCAGCTATGATCAATACAAGTAGCGATAGTACAATAATTTTCTTCTTCATTTAAGTTGAGTAGGGGAACAACTCCGAAAGTATAGAAAAAAAACCTTTTTAGACTATAATAAGGCAATATTTGAGTGAAATTTTTTAACTGGTTTTGTAGCCTGCAAACTTGGTTTCATTGCTATTAATTAATACTTTTATTGCGCTAAGCACCTGAAAATTTACACCAATGAGACCGAGAAGCTATCCTGAAAGCATCATTGCTACCACTTCCTGTTTATTCCGGTCTTTTCAAAAATAGAGGCATAATAAATGACCATAGGCTTTGTTCGGGTGATCCATAGATGGAAGGGTTTTTATTCATTACCAATCGTCTTTTTGTTTATACTGGGGATCTCTTCCTGTCAGAAAAAGAAAGAAATTGAACAGCCCTTGTTCGAGCTACTGCCATCATCGCAAACTAATATTCATTTTGTAAATAAATTGAGCGATGAGGATGCCCCGGGGATTTTAAAATACCTCTATTTCTATAATGGAGGGGGAGTTGCCGTCGGAGATATAAATAACGATGGCTTACCTGATATCTATTTCACCTCAAATAAAAAAGGGGGTAATAAACTCTACCTGAATAAAGGCAATTATCAGTTTGAAGATATAACCAATAAGGCTGGTGTTGCCGGCACTGCCGATTGGTGCACCGGCGTTACCATGACCGATGTAAACAACGATGGTTACCTGGATATTTATGTTTGTGCCGTTGCTGGAAAGTTGGATCTAAAAGGTCATAACATGCTCTACATCAATAATCATGATGGCACTTTTACCGAAAGATCTTCAGAATACGGTCTCGATTTTTCGGGCTATTCGACCCAAGCTGCATTTTTTGACTATAACCACGACGGCAAGCTCGATTGTTTCCTTCTCAATCAATCTAACCACTCTGTAGAGACTTATGGCGATACCAGTTTGCGCAGAAAAGTAAATAATGAGGCTGGTAGTAAATTGTATCTTAACAAAAGTGGTCATTTTGTTGATGTTACGCTTAAATCAGGCATTTACAGCAGTGCATTAGGTTATGGCCTCGGGGTAGCTGTTGGCGATTTGAATAACGATGGCTGGGAAGATATTTATGTAGGTAATGATTTTCATGAGAACGATTATTATTACATCAATAATCACGACGGAACGTTTACAGAGGCGGGTGCGAAGCATTTTAATCATTATAGCCGCTTTAGTATGGGCAATGACATGGCGGACTTTAATAATGATGGTCAACTTGATATTGTCACTGCCGATATGCTTCCCGGCGACGAGAAAATCCTAAAGACCTATGCCGGAGATGAATCGTACGATCAGTATAAGGTAAAGATCGTGAATGGCGGATTTCAATACCAATACTCGCGTAATTGCCTGCAAAAGAACCTTGGAAATGGGGAAGCATTCAGCGAAGTTGCTTTGATGGATGGCGTTGACGCAACCGATTGGAGCTGGAGCCCTTTGCTCGCTGATTTTGATAATGACGGTATAAAGGACCTGTTCATTGCCAACGGTATCAAGCGCCGCCCGACCGATATGGATTATGTGAGTTTCATATCCAATTTCTCAGTTCAATCCATGTTAGCGTCTTCGCACCAGATAGATCATACTGTAATTGATAAAATGCCCGGTGGTGAATCGCATAGCTATATATTTAAAGGCACTCCCGGAGAGAAATTCATTGATAAAAGTTTGTTATGGGGTGTTAAAGACGCTATGATCTCGAACGGTGCTGCTTATGCTGATCTGAATAATGATGGGCATCTGGATCTGGTCACCAACAACATGAACCACGAGGCCTGCATTTACAGAAATGAAGCAAAAGGAAGACATTACCTCAGCCTGAAATTCAATGGCAAAGAAGATAATAAATTTGGGGTAGGAGCTAAAGCGTATGCTTTTTCAGGTGGAAAAATGCAATACGAGCAATTGATGCTGACACGCGGTTTCCAATCGTCTGTGGAACCAAAACTACATTTTGGATTAGGAACGACTCAAAAAGTAGATAGCATTTTAGTTGTTTGGCCTAATCAAACCTACCAGGTAATAAAGAATGTAAAATCTGATGAGACTTTAACGATCGACCAAAAAAACGCTGCTGAGCATTTTGATTACAAGAAGTTCTTTCCACCTAAAGCATCTATGTTTAGCAATATCACCAAACAGATCGGTGTCAATTGGCAGCACCAGGAGGATAGTTTTGTCGACTTTAATTTGCAGCCACTCATTCCACATATGCAATCGCAGGAAGGGCCAAGAATGGCTGTTGCTGATGTGAATGGTGATAAACTAGATGATTTTTATATCTGCGGAGCAAAAGGGCAGCCGGGCACACTATTTATTCAGCAGACGGACGGTACGTTTAAAGAGTCTCAACAACCAGCATTTGTAACTAATTCCCTTAGTGAAGGTGTAGATGCGATATTTCTGGATACAAATCATGATGGCTTTCTAGATCTGTATGTGGTAAGCGGAGGCAGTGAGTTGCCTGACGGAGAAGCTGCTTTAGCTGATCATTTATACATCAATGATGGCAAAGGAAATTTTAAAGAATCAAACGATATACCTGTAATTAAGCTGAATAAATCGGCACTGGCGGTTGCCGATGTGAATCATGATGGCTATCCTGATATTTTTGTCGCGGGTGCACCGGCGGTATTGGGCTATGGTATGATACCGGAGTCTTATTTGTTAATGAATGACGGGCACGGTCGTTACCAAAAAGTGCAGATCCCTGATGAGTTAAAATATTCGGGTTTGATACATTCGGCAGCATTTGCTGATTTGGATGGCGATGGTTGGCCGGATTTAATTGTGGCGGGCGAATGGATGCCGGTAAAAGCGTTTATGAATCACAAAGGTAAGCTTGTGCAGCAACATGATGACGAGCTGGATAAGCTTTCCGGTTGGTGGCAGCGAATTGTATTGGCTGATGTTGATGGTGATGGCAAAACAGACATCATCGCCGGAAATTACGGTTGGAACTCGAAATTAAAACCAACTGCAGATGATCCAGTGAAGTTATTTTTATCCGACATTGACAAAAACGGTACTATCGACCCAATACTTACTTACAGCATTGATAAAAAGGATTATACCTTTTTGGGTAAGGGCGATGTAGAGAAACAAGTGCCTATCCTGAAAAAGAAATACTTGTACTATCACGAATTTGCCGGGAAAACGGTACAGGAAATCTTTGGCGACTCATTGAATAAAACTCCTTGGATCGCTAATTCATTTACCTCCGGGATATTTTATAACAAGGGGCGAGGTAATTTCCAATTTAAAGCTCTGCCATCCGATATGCAGGTATCGCCATTGTTTGGCTTAGCTGCATTACCGGGTAAAGGAATATTATCCGGGGGAAACTTCTCGGGGGTAGTGCCATTTGAGGGTCGCTACGATGCCGATTATGGTGATGTTTTGCTGATTGATAAAGCAAGAAATTATAAATTTATATCTGCTGTTGCATCTGGATTTTTAGTGAGAGGAGAGGTGCGCGATATTAAAGCTATCCATACGGCAAAAGGCGTGATCTATGCAGTAGCGATCAACAATAAGCCAATTGAATTTTTTAAACCAAATTAAACGAAATGAATAAAATATATACATTATTGGTGGGTTTAACTGTTTTGTGCAGCTCGGTTGCACATGCACAGGATCAATGGATGATAAAGGCGGATAAGATCGATCCTGCAAATTATTATGGCGTTACTGTCGCCAATGGGATGATCGGCATCGTATCGTCACCAGAGCCTTTCAAAGTAAAAAATGTGGTGCTGGCGGGTGCTTATGATCTTTACGGTCGTGGTAGGGTGAGCAATTTCCTGAACAGTTTTAACCTGTTGAATATGTACCTTGAGATCAATGGTCACCGGGTTGACGCAAAGAATATCCGCAATTTTAAACAGGAGCTGGATATGCAGCATGCTGCCTTTACCACTACTTTTGATTATGGTGATGAGGCGTCAATCAAGTATACTTATTATTCGCTGCGCCATCTGCCTTTTACTGTTTTAATGGATATTTCCATCACAGCTAAAAAAACTGTAAATGTCACTGCAGCCAGCATTATGGAAGCGCCTGATGCTTTAAAGGACGTACAGAATTATTACAATGAGATCGATCGTCCGCATGTGACCATCAGCCTTTTGACTTCGACAGCAAAAAGTCCTACAGGGAAGCTATTGCTATGCGCCTCAAATACTTTCCTGTTTAACGAATCTCACGGGCAGGAGCCACGCGTTATCCATGAAATGTGGGACAACAATATGCACCTGATGAAATTCAGCAAAAAGATCGAAGCAGGACAAACTTATAAATATGCTGTTGCCGGTTCATCCATAACGTCCGCGCATGATGCTGACCCACTAAACCAGGCTGAGCGCTTAACCATGTTCGCTAAATTGGAAGGCCGCGACCGTTTAGTTCAGTATCATGAAAAAGCATGGGACGAACTTTGGAAGAGCGATATCAAAGTTGAAGGCGATGCGCAATCGCAGCAGGATATACACAGCATGTTGTATCACTTGTATTCATTCTCACGTGCAGGCACTGCTTATTCGCCTTCGCCAATGGGTTTATCGGGTTTAGGTTATAATGGGCACGTTTTCTGGGACGCTGATTTGTGGATGTATCCTGCCTTATTGGTACTTCATCCTGAAATTGCTAAATCATTGGTAGAATACCGTTATCAGCGTTTAGGTGTTGCAAAACAAAATGCTTTTTCGCATGGATATAAAGGAGCGATGTTCCCCTGGGAGAGTGCCGATAGTGGGGTTGAGGAAACTCCGGTGTGGGCGCTGAGCGGTCCTTTTGAGCATCATATTACGGCTTGTGTGGCTTTTGCAGCGTGGAACTACTATTGCGTAACCCAGGATAAACAATGGCTGCAGGAAAAAGGCTGGCCGATATTATCTGCAACAGCCGATTTTTGGGCAAGCAGGGTAGAACGGAATGGTCCGGGACATTATGATATCAAAGACGTGGTTGCAGCGGATGAATGGGCCGAGAATATCGATAATGACGCCTTTACCAACGCAGCAGCCATCGCCAATTTGCGCAATGCTACCGAAGCCGCCAAAATATTAGGCCTTAAAGCAGATCCGGATTGGGAAGTGGTAGCTCAAAATATTCCGATCCTGAAAATGGATAATGGAGTAACCAGAGAGTTTGCCTCGTACAAAGGCGAAGGTATCAAACAAGCCGACGTTAACCTGCTGGCCTATCCGCTAAAAACTATTACCGACCAGGCGCAGATAAAGAAGGACCTGGAATATTATGAAACACGCGTACCGAACGAAGGTACACCTGCTATGACACAGGGTATATTCGCATTATTGTATTCAAGAATTGGCAATGGCGATAAAGCATTGCATTTCTTTAAAGATGCTTATGAGCCAAACCTGAACCCGCCGTTCAGGGTGATTGCCGAAACTAAGGGCGGTACCAATCCATATTTTGCAACAGGAGCGGGTGGGATACTGCAAAGCTTGCTGATGGGCTTTGGCGGATTGGATATAACGCCTCAAGGTATTGTCCAGGTGAAGAGTGCCTTGCCGTCTAAATGGAAATCGGTGACGATAACCGGTGTGGGGGTAGAGAAAAAGACCTATACTATCAAATGACCAATTTAAACTATTAATATTTTTATGAGACGTTTTTTATTTTTTGTGCTGATAGCCGCCGTGTTTTTTACCTCGTGTAAAAAGCCTGATTATGAGAAGATACTGCATGATCCAACCCTATACAGCCGGACTGTACACGATTTGAACGGAGTAGTAATGGGTAATAATTTTTCACCTGTGGTAGCTTCGCGCAATTATGCTTATGCTGCAATCGCAGGTTATGAAGTCATCGCTGCTGGTCATCCTGAAAAATTTAACTCTTTAGCAGGTCAGGTAAATGGATTAACGAAAGTGGCTAAGCCTGCAGCAGGCGAAAAAATTGATTACGAATATGCTTCCATACTGGCTTTTTGTAAGGTAGGAGAGGCTGTAACTTTCCCCGAAGGTAGTATGAAAGATTATACTGACAGCCTTCACCAGATTGCAGTTACTCATGGCATGCCTTCGGAGATGATTACTAACTCAGAAAACTATGCAAAAGCAGTAGCTACCTCGATCATGGCCTGGAGCAAGAAAGATAATTATGCTAAAACGAGGAGTGCTCCTAAGTTTGCTGTGAATGATTCAGCGTGGCGATGGGTGCCAACTCCACCCGCTTATACGGAAGCTGTTGAGCCGCATTGGGGCGAGATCAGGACAATGGTAATGCATAATGCTAAAGAATACAGCGTTCCACCTCCGCCGGCTTTTAATGTTACAGACCCGAAAAGTAAATACTATAAGGAGGTAATGTATATTAAAAATACGGGCGACAGTTTAAATGCTGAACAAACCCATATCGCCGATTTTTGGGACGACAACCCGGGTAAATTGAATGTATCTGGCCACGTGATGTTTGTGACTAAAAAATTCTCTCCACCCGGCCACTGGATGAGTATTGTAGGTATCGGCGCTCAAAAAGTTAATGCTGATTTTAATACGACGGTGTGCGCCTATGCCAAGACCGCCATAGCTTTGTTTGATGCTTTTATCGAATCGTGGACAGCTAAGTATGTTTATAAAACTGCACGCCCTGAAACCATCATCAACAAGTTTGTAGATAAAAATTGGCGTCCGCACTTACAAACGCCGCCATTCCCGGAATATACCTGCGGACATTGTACTATATCCGCAGCAGCCGCTGAAGCCCTTACCAGTGTTTTGGGCGACAATATTGCTTATACCGATACTTCCGAATTAGAATTCGGCATAAAAAATCGCTCTTACAAATCATTCAAAGATGCGGCGGATGAAAATGTTCTCGCACGTTTTTATGGCGGTATACACTTCCATAATTCCTGCGTGGTATCTCATGGCTTTGGTACTGTTGTTGGCGATTCAGTCGTTAAAAAACTGGTAATGAAAAAATAGATATCAATCAAAGATTTAATGGAAAGGCAGCTAAATAAATGGCTGCCTTTTTCTATTTTGGCTAAACCAATTTAACCTGCTAGACTATGCGTTACATCTTGCCTTTTGTGTTAGGTTTATCAATTGCTTACGGATGCAGTAATAACCAATCTCATTCTGACAAAGCATCACAATCTTCTCAAACAGACTCAGTCTCCGATTGGGCATTGCTGCCATTTAAAAAGTTGGACAGTGTAAACCCGATTCTGCAACCCGGAACTGGAAGTTTTACTGACCCAATACGCAAGACCAAAGTCTTATGGGAAGAAAAAGATGTATTTAACCCGGCTATAGTGCAGAAAGATGGTAAAGTATATATGCTTTATCGTGCTCAGGATAAAGTTGGAAAACCAGGCGGCACTTCACGGATTGGATTAGCAGTAAGCACTGACGCTGTTCATTTTACCCGTATGCCTGCGCCTGTGTTGTATCCGGATAATGACCAATTTAAAAAGTTGGAATGGGAGGGTGGTTGCGAAGATCCCCGTGTGGTTGAAGATAGCCTGGGAACTTACTATATGACCTACACAGCTTATGATGGCGAGATAGCCCGCCTATTAGAAGCCACATCAAAGGACTTACAGCATTGGACAAAGCATGGCAGCGTATTCGCAAAAGCATATAGCGGTAAATACGCCAAACTATGGAGTAAATCCGGATCAATCGTTTCTGTTTATAAAGACGGGCAACCAATAGCTGCCAAAATCAATGGTAACTACTGGATGTATTGGGGCGACACGCAAATATGGTGTGCTTACTCAGATAATTTACTGGATTGGACGCCCGTCGAGATGAAAGCAGGTGAGCATCCTCCGGTAAAACTGCGATCCCAGGCATTAAATATGCCTGACTTAAAAGTGGTATTACCAACCCGCGAAGGTAAATTTGATAGCGATCTTGTAGAATCCGGCCCACCGGCAATGCTGACTGATAAAGGGATAAGACTAATCTACAATAGCCGCAATATGCGTGAGTATGGTGATAAATCACTGCCCGATGGTACTTATGCTGCTTCGCAGGTACTATTTGATAAGAATGATCCGACTAGGATCATCAAACGGATGGATACCTGGTTTATGCGTCCTGAAAAAACGTATGAAATTACCGGGCAGGTGAACCAGGTTTGTTTCCTGGAAGGACTGACTGAGTTTAAGAATACATGGTATTTGTACTACGGTACAGGAGATTCGAAAATAGCCGTTGCCTCCAGTAGATAATATCAGGCAACTTCTGTTGCTAACATACTTATTCCCTGGGCGTGGAGGTTATAACCACTTCTGAAAAGATCAATGGCTTCATTAACAGATTTTTGCTGCTCTAAAAGTATATTCAGTTGCTCCACCGTTGGAATGTGGTTATATAAGTAAGCATTGTATTTTTTTACAGCCTCAAGTTCATTTTTCAATATCGTGCTAACCAAAATCTGATTGTCTTTAGAATGAGCCACGCTTTTTATTAGCTTAAACCAAAGAGGTTTAATGTTCTTTAAAGTATTATAGTTTTTCCGGCTCTTTTCCCGAAAACCATCTTTAAGAATATGGACGAACTCAGCACGTTCGGCAGCAAGTTTGGTGGATATGTCCTTTAATTCTGGCAAGTCTGATTCAGAGGCCAGCTTTTTGTAATTCTCAGCGCAGGTTTGTAATGATGCAATCAGATCGTTTAAGTATTTTGGATGATCTGATCTTTTGCTTTTCATGGTAACCAGGTTATCGTTATTGATTTTTATCACCTTCTCCATAGTCTAAACAGTAATGAACCATTCCATAACATTATGAAGGCAATTTAGTTTTTTTAACCAAAAATAAAAAGACTGCTCTCTAGGGGAAAGCAGTCTTTCTTATATCTGTATAATATTGACTATCGCGATGTGTTGCGCGGATCAGTCTTAGATTTTAATTGGTATTCTTGCGGCGGTGTTCCACCCAATAAATTCTTCACAAAGTAATCCCAGCGGCGGCGCATCATATATGGCGAAAATCCGCCGTAACCATGCGCAGCATTAGGGAAAACCACCAGGTCGTAATCTTTATTTGCTTTTTCCAATGCTTCAACAACCAGCAATGTATTTTGCGGTGGAACGTTATCGTCCATTAATCCATGCGCCAGCATTAATTTGCCTTTCAGGTTTTTAGCGTAGTTTTCATTAGCCTGAGCATCGTAGTTGGAGTTGCTTACTAAGCCGTCATATCTTTCGCCCCAATCATCTTCGTAATTGCGGTTATCATGATTGCCCGACTCAGAAATACCCACTTTAAAGAAATCAGGATAACGGAACATAGCGGCCGCAGTAGCAAAACCGCCGCCCGAATGGCCCCAGATGCCTACGCGGGTTGTATCTAAATAGTCAAACTTTTCTGCCAATTGCTTAATACCATCTATCTGGTCGGGCAGCGTATTTATAGCCATGTTGCCATAGCTCATATCATGAAAGCTTTTTGAACGCAACGGGTTGCTTGTGCCTTCAATGGCTACCACTACAAAACCTAATTCAGCCAAAGCCTGGTTATCACCTCTCGATGCAGAGAACGACCAGCTTCCAACACTACCACCTTGTGGACCCGGATAGATATAGTCAACAACCGGGTATTTCTTGTTCGGTTCAAGTTTGGTAGGGGTAAACATTAACCCATAGATATTAGTCTTGCCATCGCTTGCGGTCAGTTTAACCGGAGTTGGAGCATGCCAGCCTGTAGCTTCTAGCCTTGATATATCTGTTTTCTCCAGGTCGGTAACCATCTTACCATTCAAATCTCTTAAAACTGTAACCGGGGCTACGTTTGGTTGAGAATAGCTGTCGATAAAATAATTCTCTGAAGGTGAGAAAGTTATTTGATGGTTGCCAACTTCAGGAGTAAGCACGGCGAAGTGCTTACCATCAAAGCCTACTTTGCATAGCTGGCTGAAATATGGGTTTTCAGCTTCACGGCCATCGGCTATAAAGTACACAACACGGTTCTTCTCATCTACTTTTAATAGTTGTGTAACCACCCAATCTCCTTTGGTGATCTGGTTTTTTACCTTTCCTGTAGTTGCATCATATAAGTAAAGATGTCCCCAGTTATCACGTTCTGAAAACCAGATGATCTCTTTTGTTTTAGACAGATATCGCCAGTTAATACTTCCCCAACCAGATTCATATTGAGTGGGTACTGATTCTTCAAATACTTCCCGTACTTTCCCGGTAGTGGCATCTGCTATGCGCATTTTCTCAACTTTGTGATCACGCGAGGTAGACACAAAAGCCAGCTGACTTGCATCAGGGCTCCAGTCTACATCATCAAATGTACCGCTGCTGGAAATGTCGTCACTTAAGGTTGCTCTATGCGGATCAGGTGCCACATCCAGTTTGATAACTTTTGGCTCATCAACGTTAATGATGACACGGTGTATCATAGCGATCTCTTTATCTCCCGGTAATGGATATTTCCATGCCTTCAATTTAGGTTCTCCAACCTTAGTTGAAACCAGGTACATTTCGCTTGCATTACGCTGATCTTGCTTGAAGGTCGCTATCTTCTTTGAGTCAGGAGACCAACGCAGAATGGCTGCATCGCTGTGTTTCCAGCCTGCGTTATCGGTAGCATATCCAAAGTCCTTTACACCATCGGTAGTCAGTTGTGTTTCCTTATGACTTTCTACATCACGCACCCACAGGTTGTAATCTTTTATGTAAGCCACCTTTTTGCCATCAGGCGATGCTGTCTCTATTTCTGCTCTTCTTCTGCCGCGGCCTCGTTCTCTGCCTGCTTTTGCGTGTGAATCGTCTGCCTTGCAATCATAAGTCTGCAGGTTACAGCTCCATTGCTTACCATCAGCTTCAAAAATTACTGACTTGTTATCCGTTGAAAAGCTGATCGAATTAAAAGGCAGCATATCAGCCTCGTATTGTTTGCCGCTAGCTTTTGAAAGCGAAGCAGCCAGTTTTTGCTGATCAAATGCGGCCGCACGTGTTTTCTTAGCTGGGTCAACTAATATAAACTCACTGCCTTTCGCGGTTAATACCCGGTACCAGAATTTATCGCCATCAAACCAAACCGCGTTCACATTTTCATGATCGACGAAAGGCGTTGTGTTATAATTTAGGAATTTTTCGGCGTGTTCGTAATCTTTTGCAGTTAACTGGGGCCCTTGCTGGGCATTAACTGTTGCCGCCAACGCCAGGAATGGCATAGCGAGGAGTAATTTGTTCATGATGATCAGTTAAAAATTATCGGATGCAAATTAGTATTTTTTATACTTAATCGGCATGTGTAATAAGTTTGTGGCAAAGGAAAAATCAGCCAAAGCTCGGCTATGCATCAAACTTAATATTCCAAATTATGATGCGTTTATCATCACTGACAGAAATAAGCTGATCACCATTCCAGGCAAGCTTGTTTATCGATAATACATGGCTTGGATAGCCTTTTTCGCGACTGATGATCTTGTATAATTTGAAATCATCAGCTCCCCATATTTTGATGCTTTTATCCATACTTGCCGTCGCGAAGTAGGGGAGTGATGGATGAAAAGCAATATGGTTTACCGCAAACATGTGCGCCGGGATATTCTTGATAAGCTCGAAAGTAAGAGCGTCCCATATTTTAATTTGTGCATCCCGCGAGCCAGATACCAGATAATTGCCATCAGGAGCATATTGAACCGAGAACACCGACATTGTATGACCATGAAGACTTTTAACGAGGGAATAGTCCTCGACATCATATATTTTGATGGAATTATCACGGCAACCAAAGGCTACTTGTTTCTCGTCTGGAGAAATACTGATGCTGCGAACAGTGTCCTGGGATACAGGTATAGTATAGATTTTTTGCAGGTCATTCAGGTTCCATACTGATACAGTGCCGTCCTCTGAAGCTACCAGCAATTCACTTTTACGTTGAACAGATTTTATATCGAATATCGGCGCCTGGTGACCATGTAAGACGTGGGTGATCTTTTGCTCGATAAAGTTGAAAACCAATACATGACCGCTTCGTAATCCGGCAAAAAGTAGAGAGTAACCCTGAGGACAATAGATTGCATAAACAGAAGCCTTAACCGGGAACATTACTTTGATAAAAGAATTATCCTGGCTCCATTCCACCACGCCTTTATCATTGCCTCCGGTAAATAATATGCCTGGCTTTTGAGATAGTTCCAGCGAAAATATCGGATTGCCGTGACCGGTGAGTTCTGCTATTTTAGTTGCGGTGATCATTAGTCAATGGTCTATAGACCATAGACCATAGTGAAAGCCAATAAATAACTATTGACTATGGACTATCGACTATGGACTTAAATTATTTATGTCTGCTTTCCAAATTCTTAGCAATAGTTTCAAGGCTTAACCCTTTTTCGCGCAGGAGGACGATCAAGTGGAAAATCAGGTCTGATGACTCGTTGATCATATCCGTTTCAGTTTCCGCCAGAGCAGCTATAACAGTTTCCACACCTTCTTCGCCTACTTTTTGTGCTATTTTGTTCAGCCCTTTCGCACGAAGTTTATTGACGTACGAACCTTCCTGCGGATTCTCATATCGGTCGTTGACGATCTGCTCCAGTTGCAGGATGAAATTCTGATTGTATTCAGTATTAAAGCAATTCCTTGCTCCTGTATGGCAGGTAGGACCGTCGGCTTTTACTTTTATCAATAGCGTATCATTATCGCAATCCAGTGCTATGCTTTTTACATGCAGAAAATTATTGCTGGTTTCGCCTTTTGTCCACAAGCGGTTTTTTGAGCGCGAAAAGAAGGTGACAATATTTTCTTTAACCGTTTTATCATAAGCTTCCTGGTTCATGTAGCCGAGCATCAACACTTCAAGAGTGTGCTCATCCTGTATGATCACCGGAACTAAACCGTCGCTTTTGTTAAAATCAATCGCCATTTTAATACTTTTATTTAATAAGGTAATAGTTTTCTCCTTAATGGGTTAGGAGAGATTTCTTATTTCAATATGATTCTGTTTCAATATTTCTTTCAGGTCAGGGATCAATATCTCGCCATAGTGGAATACAGAAGCCGCTAATGCTGCGTCCACATTGGCTTTTTCAAATACATCCACAAAGTCCTGAACGCTTCCGGCACCACCTGAAGCAATTACCGGGATATGGACAGCATCGTTTACCTGTTTCAGAAACTGGTTATCGAAACCGCCCTTTGTCCCGTCATGATCCATCGAGGTAAGTAATATCTCCCCGGCACCGCGATCTTCTGCTTCCAATATCCAATCGAAAGTTTCTTTTTCGGTAGGTATGCGTCCGCCATTCAGGTGCACTATATTTTTGCCATCAACATGACGGGTATCAACAGCTACCACCACAAACTGAACGCCGAACGCCTTTGCTAACTCATCGATCAATGCCGGGTTACGAACTGCTGCTGAATTGATGGAAATTTTATCAGCACCAGCATTTAAAAGCGCATCCGCATCGGCAATTTCATTGATGCCGCCGCCGATTGTGAAAGGGATGTTGATTTGTCTTGCTACTGCTTTTACCAGTTCCACCATCGTCTTGCGACGTTCGTGAGTTGCTGTGATGTCTAAAAAAACCAGCTCATCAGCGCCTTGATTGGAGTAGTTCCAGGCCAATTCAACCGGGTCACCCGCATCGCGCAGGTCGACAAAGTTTACACCTTTTACAGTGCGACCGTCTTTAACATCCAGGCAGGGTATAATGCGTTTTGCGAGGCTCATGCGGAATTAGATAGATATTAAACTTTTCAAATTCCAGTTTTTGATCTCATCAATATTGATACGCCCTTCGTAAATCGCTTTGCCCACAACAACTGATTCCACCTTTATTTTGCTCAGATCCTCGATATCTTTCATCGAGCTTACACCACCTGACGCAATCAGCTTAATAAAAGGCGAATGATCAAGCAGTTTCTGATACAATTCAATACCCGCGCCGGCCAGTTTACCGTCTTTATTGATATCTGTACACAGGAAGCGGAAAAAGCCTAATTGCAAACACCTGTCGACATAGTCCATCAGTTTGATAGGAGAGCTTTCCATCCAGCCTGAGTATTTGATCACTTCGTCCAACACATCAATCGCTACGATAACCTGGTCAGAGCATTTGTCTTTTCCGCAGATCTCTTTGCTTAGATCAGGTAAGAAGGTTGGATTGGTGATGGCCTGTGTGCCAACAATCACGCGGTGAACACCTGCATCGATCAGCTCTTTCACTTTATCAATGCTGCGGATACCGCCGCCATATTGCACCTTCATGTCCGTTTTACGAATCACATCAAAAAGGTATTGCTGGTTGCTGAAATCGTTTTTTGCACCATTAAGGTCGATAACGTGAATGAAATCCGTACCGTGCGACTTGTACTTTTCGATCATTTCTTCAAGCGTAACTTCATATTCAGTTACCTGCTCGTAGTTGCCCTCACGCAGCCTTACAACACGTTTATTTAAAATATCTATCGCCGGAATTATATACATCGCTTTATAAGTTTGAAAAGTTAGTTAGTAGTGTTTCGCCAAATTTGCCCGATTTTTCCGGGTGAAACTGAACTCCAAAGAAGTTATCCTTCCAAATTGATGCCGAAAATTTTAAACTATAATTAGTTGAGGCCAACGTAAATGCTTCGTCGAACTCAATAAAATATGAATGTACAAAGTAAAAATGTGATCCGATCGGAATATTTTTAAACAATGGGTTCTCTTTTTCGCTGTAAACCTGGTTCCAGCCGGTGTGCGGAACTTTGTATTCAGAACTATCCGTAAACCGTTTGGTTTTTATCGGAAAGAGATTCAGCATGTTAGCATCACCCTCTTCGGAGTGAGCCGTAAGCAGTTGCATACCCACACAAATGCCAAGCGTAGGCTTTTGTATAGCCTTAATTTTATCGACCATACCACTGTGATGCAACTTGTTCATGGCAGCGCCGGCGTGTCCTACACCAGGTATGATATAGCGGTCAAATTGTTCAAAATCTGCTTCACTATGCACCATGCCATATTTTATGCCCAACCTGTCTAAAGCGGCAGTTAGTGAAAAAATATTTCCGGCTCCGTATCTTATTATTCCTATCATTTTTAGAATTAAGATTCAAGAATCAAGAAATAAGAATCAATTAAATATCTTGACTCTTGGCTCTTGATTCCTGGCTCTGTTATAAAACTCCCTTTGTGGACGGTAAAACCATATTATTCACATCACGTTTAACGGCCATTTTTATTGTTTTGGCAAAAGCTTTAAAAATAGCTTCTATTTTATGATGTTCGTTTTGCCCTTCGGCTTTGATGTTCAGGTTGCATTTGGCCGCGTCAGAGAATGATTTAAAGAAATGATAAAACATTTCCGTTGGCATTTCGCCGATCTTCTCGCGTTTAAATTCTGCATCCCAAACGATCCAGTTTCTTCCACCAAAATCGATAGCTACCTGGGCAAGACAATCGTCCATCGGCAAGCAGAATCCATAACGTTCTATGCCACGCTTATCGCCTAATGCAGTGGCAAACACTTCACCCAATGCGATGCCTGTATCTTCAATTGTATGGTGCTCATCGATATGCAGATCACCTTTTGTTTCAATTTCGAGGTCTATACTGCCATGACGGGCGATTTGATCCAGCATGTGGTCAAAAAAATGAACGCCGGTAGATACTTTTGCATTGCCTTTGCCGTCAAGATTCAGCTTGATATAGATATCCGTTTCTTTGGTAGTGCGGCGGTGTTCGGCAACACGTTCACCGACTTTCAAAAACTCGTATACTTTTTGCCAGTCGGTAGTTTCGAGAGCGATGACGTCGTCCAAGGCATCGTGCTGCTCCTGGGTAAATTCGCCACCACCCAGGTTTGAGCCGTTGTTTAACCAAATGGCTCTTGCCCCTAAGTTTTTAGCCAGTAAAATATCGTTCTTACGATCCCCAATAGTGAATGAGCCTTTCAGATCATATTCATCATTGCCAATATATTTGGTCAGCAATGCCGTCCCCGGTTTACGGGTAGGGGCATTGTCCCGTGGAAAAGTCTTATCGATAGCGAAATGAGAAAACTTTACACCTTCGTTTTCAAAAGCTTTTACAACAAAATTTTGTATCGGCCAGAAAGTGTCTTCAGGATAGGATGAGGTACCTAAGCCATCCTGATTAGTCACCATTACCAGTTCAAAATCAAGTTCTTTTGCAATCCTTGACAGCCATGGTAATGCTCCCGGGTAAAATTCCATTTTTGCAAATGAGTCGATCTGCTCATCAGCAGTCTCCAATATCAGCGTACCATCACGGTCTATGAATAATACTTTTTTTGGTGCGCTCATTTATAATTTTTTAAAGCTTCTAATAAAATGTTGTTTTCGCCAGGAGTTCCTACCGTTACCCGCAAACACCCTTCACAAAGGGTTACTTTTGAACGGTCGCGAACGATAATGCCCTGTTGAACCAGGTAATTATAAATACCTCTTGGATCGGTTGTTTTTACCAGGATAAAATTAGCATCCGAAGGATAAATATCGATCACAAACCCGTAATTTTTTAACTCAAGTACCAATTTGTCACGTTGTACCAAAGTTTCTTTTATCCAGCCATTTACCTGGTCTATGTTTTCCAGCGCTTTCAGTGCCAGTTGCTGAGATGCATCATTGATATTATAAGGAGGTTTTACCTTATTCATTATCTCGATGATCTCTTCGCTGGCAAATGCCATACCTACCCGCAGGCCTGCTAAACCCCATGCTTTTGAGAGTGTTTGCAATACTACCAGGTTAGCGTACTCTGTCAACTCCTGTATAAAGGTTTTCTGCCTGCTAAAATTGATATATGCCTCATCAACCACTACAATTCCGTTGAAATTCGCCAAAAGTGTCTCCACATCATCGCGATTCATGGAATTGCCGGTAGGGTTGTTTGGCGAACAAACGAATATGATCTTAGTGTGGTTATCAATCGCCTCGGCTATACCTTCCAGATTTAATTGGAATTCTTCTGTAAGCGGCACTTTTTTGATGTGGATATCATTAATATTGGCTGATACCTCATACATACCATAAGTAGGCGGCACCAGGATCACATTATCTGCACCCGGATTGCAAAATGCTCTAACTAGTATATCTATCGCCTCATCGCTGCCATTGCCCAAAAAGATATTGCGTGGTGGAACGCCTTTGATCTCGCTCAGGCGCTTTTTTACGTCATATTGCAGTGGATCAGGATAGCGATTGTAGTTCTGCTCCAGCGGAGAACCGAATGCATTTTCATTAGCATCCAGGTACACACTGGCCTCACCCTGGAACTCGTCACGTGCGGATGAGTAGGGGGTCAGGTTTTTAATATTTTCTCTTAATATGTTGTTGATGTCAAACATTGTCTTATTTCATTTTGAACACGATTGAGTGATTTTGTTGATTTTCAAGATTGATCCGGAAAATCCATTTAATCCTTTAATCGTGTTCAGGCATTCTTATACTTATTGCATTCTTGTGTGCTTGTAAACCTTCCAGTTCAGCCAAAATCTCTACAGTACGACCTATACTTTGTAATCCTTCCGGACTTATATGCTGAAAAGTGACCTTCTTAACAAAAGAATCAACCGATACACCCGAATAAGACCGTGCATAAGCGCTGGTCGGTAAGGTGTGGTTAGTCCCTGAGGCGTAATCACCAGCACTTTCCGGTGTTAGGTTTCCTAAAAATACCGAGCCTGCATTGATGATCTTACTTGTTATTTGCTGCCATTGATCAGTAGCCAATATCAAGTGCTCCGGTGCATATTCATTGCTGAATCGCATAGCTTCATCCAGATCATTTACTACTACGATATAAGAGTTATCAATAGCTTTACCCGCTATTGCGACACGTGGCAAAACTGGTAATTGCTTATTGAGTTCTTCAATCACTTTCTCAGCAAATGACTGTGAAGTAGTTACTAATACAGACTGGCTATCCACGCCATGTTCTGCCTGAGCCAGCAAGTCTGCTGCTACATAAGCAGGGACCGCACTTTCATCGGCAATCACCAAAACCTCAGACGGTCCGGCGGGCATATCTATAGATGTATTTGTAGTAGACTGAACTATAGTTTTTGCTTTGGTAACATACTGGTTGCCAGGGCCAAATATCTTGTCAACTTTAGGAATACTTTCAGTGCCATAAGCCATTGCTGCAACTGCTTGCGCGCCGCCTGTAAGGTATACTTTCTCTACCCCTAATAGTTGCGCAACAAAGGCAATATAAGCATTGATCTTACCATCCTTTTGAGGCGGAGAACATACCACAATTTCATGACAGCCGGCAATTCGGGCAGGTATGCCCAGCATCAAAAACGTACTTGGTAAAACCGCTGTCCCGCCGGGAATATATAGACCAACTCTTTCAATCGGCCTCAATTCGCGCCAGCAGGTTACACCCGGCATGGTTTCTACTTTTGATTCTGCATGCACCTGTGTTTCGTGAAACTTGCGGATGTTATTGTAAGCAATATCCAGGGCATTCTTTTGCTCTGGCTGCAATTCAGATGCGAGTTGGGCTAACTCATCTTTTCCAATGAATAAGCTTTTTAATTCAACCTTATCAAATTTGGCAGCATAATCCAGTAAAGCAGCATCACCATGAGTGCGGACATTATTGATGATATCTTCTACCACATTGCGTATTTCATCAGCTGGGTCAACATTGCGCTGAACCAGCTTTTGAATATCCTGTTTACCTAAGTCTGAATAGTTGTATGTCCTCATTGTTCAGTTTGCAGTGTGCAGTTTCCAGTTAGCAGTTAAAAAGCAAACTGCAAACTGAAAACTGCCAACTTTCTAAAATATGATTTTCTCAATCGGCATCACGGTGATGCCCTGCGCGCCTGCTTGTCTCAGTTGGTTGATCCTGTCCCAGAAATCACTTTCAGGTATTACGGTGTGAACAGCAACCCAGCCTTCTTCGGCCAGTGGTACCACTGATGGGCTTTTTACACCTGGTAGCAATGCTATCGCTTTATCAAGATTGTCTTTATGAATGTTCAATACCACATACTTGGTTTCTTTGGCCCTTAATACTGATAGAACGCGTTGTAGTAACTCTTGTACATGCTCGTGATCCTCAATACCTGCTTTGCCTATCAGAATAGCTTCTGATGACATCACATTGCAGAAAGGTTTTAGTCCGTTGCTTTTAAGTGTGCCGCCGGTAGATACCAAATCGCAGATTGCATCACTAAGCCCTAAACCCGGAGAAATTTCAACCGAGCCTGAGATAGTACGTATTTCAGCATTGATGTTTTTCTCTTTCAGATACTTACCCAATATGACAGGGTAGGTGGTGGCAATTGATTTCCCACTCAATTCGCTAACATCTTCAATATCGTAAGAATTTGGAATGGCGATTTTTAACGAGCATTTACCAAAGCCCAGTCGCTGCAGGTAGCTTACTTCAACTTCAGTTTCCTGTATAACATTTTCGCCTACGATGCCTAAGTCAGCGATACCGTCCTGAACATATTCCGGGATATCATCATCTCGCAGGAAAAGGATCTCCAGCGGAAAATTAGCTACGCCTGAAATGAGCGAACTTTTGTAATTATCGAAGTCGAGGCCACAATTTTTTAGCAATTCAACGGATTTTTCGTTGAGCCTTCCGGATTTCTGGATGGCTATTTTTAGTGTTTTCACAAATTAAATTTAAAGGTATTACAAACAAACAGGGGGCGATATTTCTCTTGGAAACAAACATTATCTGGTCGCCAAATGATGGCGATGATGCATATTGTGATGATGTATGTTGAACCCGTTCATTATTGTATAGTAAAGCTATAGATGAAGTGTTGCAAATATATATTTTATTTGATAAAATCAAGGTTAAGTTTCGGCACTAATACGATAAAGCTTAATAAATTGTTCATAACAATTTGTTAATAAGCATTTTCAGGGATGGTCTTAATGTAGCAATTCCGCCCAACATTCGTCGTGAACAACTAATGCCTACTTCGCGTTCTCGTCGTAGTAATAAATCTCGCCTTCTTTGGCACTGCCGATTTTTACAAGTTTCTTATGGGCCATAATATCCTGCAGGCTGATCAATTCTGAATTATACAGGTTATCAAACCAAATGAGGTAAAAACGTTTTTCAGCATACATCTTTTGCACCAGGTTAGTTTGCAGTTTGTGCGGTATAAGGGTTGATGACATACCCGTAAACAGATAAACTGCTTCGTCAGCATCACTGTAAATTGGTACGCCCGGTTTAAATATATGCTGATGCTTTCTCAGGTATTGCACAAATTCCGATTTGTTCCAGCTATCGTCGCTATAGCCTGGTACGCCGTAATCAGTTTCATCATCATAACGCTGGTAATCGACGAGTACAGTTGAGTATTCAAAGGCTAGCATTAACAAAACAGCCACACCCGATAAGGCATATTTCGAAGCTTTATTTTTGATCAGTCGCAATACATCAGGAACCCAGCTGGTGCAAGAGATCAGTAACGGAATAAACATCGGTGCTATAAGCCTGCTGTTGATACGCTCATACCGTGATATACTTGCCGAAACGACGATGAATAAACCATAAACCAGCGCAAAGGCGATCACTATATTTTCAACCGTATCGATCTTGCGCTTATAAGTCTTCCAGGCCAGGATGCCCGCGAGTGCTAACAGGATAAAAGCAGTAATAAATGCCGCATAGGGATCGGCTTTATCGGTTCGCAATGCAGCCCAATCCCATATCACCGTACCGAAATAATGCAGGTTATCTGCAAATGGAGTAATCGATGGTTCGCGTGTTCCTGTACTTAAACCGGTATTGATACGATTCATGATCAGGTTGCCTACTAAGAGTGAGATTGACATAAATCCATAGATCAGGATATGCTTTATCTTTTTCTTTATCGGAAGCTCGGTATCCAGCAACAGCATTAGTCCTCCAGTACCTACTATCGTGATGCCGGCATATCGCGTGATACAAATAATAGCCGTTATAAACGCTGCAATCAATAATGCCTTTGTGGTGTGTGATTGTAAGTAATGGCGATAAGCTATGATGAACAGGAGTGACTCAAAAATAAATAAGGTCTCCGACCATAGGAAACTGTATATCTCCAGCAAGCCAGGGCTTAATATGATGGCTATTAATATCAACCACTTATAAATCCTTGCATGCGAGGTAAAACTCTCTAGTATCCAGCCAGTCGTAAATACCACGGCAGCAAACAAACAGCTATTGATGGTTGCACCTGCCATAATCGGATCGACGTGTGTTATAAATTGGATTATGCCCAAAAACACCGGATAAAAAACAGGGAAAAACACCAACGGGCCTTTATTGAAAGTCAGGATCGATCCATGCGCCTGCAAATTGGTAGCCGTACTCGCATACATGATCGAGTCTGGTGACAGACCTACACCACTGTAAGAAGTGAACAAGTAGATCGCATAATAAGCTATAATGGCAGCAATAAATGAATCAAGATTCTTAAGATAAGGGCTCAACTTCATGTTGGTTGTATTGGTTGTGGCTGTTGTAATGGTTGTATTAGTTGTCAGGATTAATGTAAATTTAATAAGGTTTTCGGCCATTTTGTATTCTTGGCCCTATTGATGTAAAGTTGAATTAACTATAGATAGTTTTTGTGCGAATTAGTAACCTCTTTAACCAATACAACTACTACAACCAATACAACCGTTTATAACCTCACTCAATCAAATCCAATACATCACTTATTGGCTGATCGCTATTAATTAATATCCCTTTTACACCCGCTGCTGTACCTGCTTCAACATCCCGCTCACGGTCGCCTATGAAATAGGATTTGGAAGGATCAATGTTGTATTTTTCTATACCACGCAGCAACAAGCCTGGCTTTGGTTTGCGGCAGTCGCATTCACCAGTAAAATTCGGGTGGTGCGGGCAGTAAAAAATATCGGTAAATTCTACACCATGCTCAGCATATATTTCCCTCAATTGCGCGTGCATTTTCCCCAGCTCTTCTTCGGTATACCAGCCTTTGGCCAAGCCGCCCTGGTTGGTAGCCACAATTAATAAGTAGCCTTTGTCTTGTAAAGCTTTCAGAGGTTCAATATTGTGTTCCAGCACATGGAAGTCTTCTAATCGGCATACATAGTCGCCCATTTCCTGATTCAATACCCCATCGCGGTCAAGGAACACGGCTTTAGTTTTAGCAGGTGTATTCATTGCTGCAAAGGTAACAATTATTAAAAACTCATATTTTCATAAATATCCAAAGTGCAAAGCTGATGGCTCGTTATATTCTGATGAATAGCTTAAACTAGAATAATTTTAAAATAGCGACCCTGATTTTATCAATTTTACAATCTTAAGGCCGGAAATCGCTTCTTTTTGCAACTTTTAGTTTGAATGTGGCGATTCTTTATTGCTATGCAGGCATACTAATTGTTAATATGTGATTATGAAAATGTTATAATGAAACTCGAATTATTAACAAAATCTAAAATTTAATATGATATAGATAATATTTTTTAACATAATCTGAAAAATTACTAACTATATTACAAAAAAGATTATTAATTTGTAATTTCGTAATTACCGACCTAAGTGGAATACTTAATATAACAGAGAGATTGCAGATGGATCAAACAGATAACCCCCAGCAGGGCCTTTACCGGCCTGAATTTGAACACGACTCGTGCGGAACCGGGTTTATAGCCAATATACACGGCCATAAATCACACCAGATTATAGATGATGCCCTTACCATGCTGGAGAATATGGAACACCGCGGTGCTTGCGGCTGTGATCCTGAAACTGGCGATGGCGCGGGTCTTTTAATACAATTACCCCATGAATTTTTGATGGACGAATGCTCTAACCTGGAGATCAGCCTGCCTGAGCCGGGAGAGTATGGTGTGGGGATGATTTTTTTTCCAAAAGAGCCATCTTTGAAGAAAGCTTGCCGCATGGTAATTGCCAATGCGCTGGAGAAACTGGGTCTTCAAAAATTAGGTTACCGTAAGCTGGCTGTAGATTCAACTGTAATAGGAGAGACCGCGCACCTTGCTGAACCGGATGTGGAGCAATTATTTGTTTTGCGTCCACACCACATTACGAATGTAAATGACTTTGAACGTAAGCTTTACGTTTTAAGAAGATATATCAATAAAACCATCACCGAAACCATTCCGGGTGCAGGTGAACATTTTTATTTCACTTCATTTTCCTGCAAAACCATTATTTACAAAGGTCAGCTGACCACATACCAGCTGCGTAAATATTTTGCAGACTTAAGGGATCCCCGTATTGCATCAGGCCTGGCCATGATCCATTCGCGTTTCTCAACCAATACTTTTCCTTCATGGAAATTGGCTCAGCCATTCAGGTTGATCGCTCACAATGGCGAGATCAATACTTTAACAGGTAACCTTAACTGGTTCTACTCAGGTTTAAAGTCATACGTTTCATCTTATTTCACCAGTGAAGAGATGGAAATGTTATTGCCGGTGATTGACAATAACCAGTCAGACTCAGCTTGTTTGGATAATATAATTGAAGTTTTACTTCACACAGGCCGTTCATTGCCACATGTAATGATGATGCTGATCCCTGAAGCATGGGATGGCAACGAGCAGATGGATCCGATCAAGAAAGCATTTTACGAATATCACGCCACTTTGATGGAACCATGGGATGGCCCGGCTGCCATTACCTTTACTGATGGTAAGCTGATCGGTGCATTGCTGGACAGAAATGGTCTGCGCCCGTTGCGTTTTGTAATTACAAATGATGGTCGTGTTATTGCAGCTTCTGAAGCCGGCGTATTGACCATCGATGATAAAACCGTTTTACGTAAAGGCCGCTTGCAGCCGGGTAAAATGTTACTGATCGATACCGATAAAGGTAAGATCATCACCGACGAAGAAATAAAGAAACAAATAGCCTCACGCCAGCCTTACGGGCAATGGTTGGAGAACTATAAAATACGCATGGAAGACCTGGCCGAGCCTCGTTTGGCTTTTGCGCCATTGTCGCCAGGTGCAGTGTTCCGTTATCAACAGGTATTTGGTTACACCCGCGAGGATATCGAAACCATCATCAAACCAATGGCCGTTGATGGCAAAGAACCTATTGGCTCAATGGGCACCGACGTGCCTTTGGCTATATTGTCAGATAAACCACAGCATTTATCAAGCTATTTTAAACAGTTTTTTGCGCAGGTAACTAACCCACCAATCGACCCGATCCGTGAGCGTTTGGTGATGAGCCTTGCTACCTTTATTGGTAACAATGGTAACCTGCTTGACGAGGATAAAATGCACTGCCATTGTGTGGCCTTAAAGCACCCGATCCTGGTTGATCATGACCTGGAGAAACTGAGAAGTATCGATACTGGTATGTTCCACGCCAAAACGCTGCAATGCTATTTTGTGGCTGACGGCATGCCGGGTTCGATCGAAAAAGGTATTGCAAGACTTTGCCGCTATGCAGAAGACGCTGTCGATGAAGGCTTCGAAGTATTGATCCTTTCAGACCGTGCTATTGACTCAGAACATGCGCCGATACCATCGTTACTTGCGGTATCTGCTGTTCACCATCATTTAGTGCGCAAAGGTCGCCGTGGGGCGGTAGGTTTGGTTGTTGAAGCTGGTGACGCCTGGGAAGTACATCACTTTGCTACTTTGCTAGCATTCGGCGCTACTGCCATCAACCCTTACCTGGCGCTGTCTACCATTAATACTATAAAAGATAATGGCAGCCTGGAAACTAGTTTAGATGTTAAAACGCTAACTAAAAACTATGTAAAAGCCATCTGTGATGGTTTATTAAAGATATTCTCTAAAATGGGTATCTCAACCCTGCAGTCTTATCATGGATCGCAGATATTTGAGATATTAGGTATCAACCAGGAAGTTGTAGACCGTTATTTTGCAGGCGGTGTAACCCGCATCGGTGGTTTAGGTCTTGACGAAATAGCGCGTGAATCGCTTTGCAAGCATAAGATCGGATTTGGCAGCACTAAAAACGAGAATCTTTTATTACCAGAAGGCGGTATTTACCAATGGAAACGCCGGGGCGAAGAGCACCTTTTCAATCCGCAGACCGTTCACTTGTTGCAGCATGCAACCCGCATGAACGATTACTCGGTTTATAAAAATTATGCGAAGCTGATCAACGAACAAGGCGAGAAGCATTTTACTATACGCGGATTGCTCGATTTTGCGCATCACCGCGAATCAATAAAGTTAGATGAAGTAGAATCGGCAGAAAGCATCATGAAGCGTTTTGCAACAGGCGCAATGTCTTTCGGTTCGATCTCACACGAAGCGCACAGCACGTTAGCCATCGCTATGAACCGCATCGGGGGTAAGAGCAATACAGGTGAAGGCGGTGAGGACGAAATGCGTTACGAGTTATTGCCAAACGGCGACTCGATGCGTTCGGCTATCAAACAAGTTGCTTCGGCACGTTTCGGTGTAACATCAAACTACCTGAGCAATGCCGACGAATTGCAAATAAAAATGGCTCAGGGCGCAAAACCGGGTGAAGGTGGTCAGTTGCCAGGTCATAAGGTAGATGAGTGGATCGCTAAGGTACGTCATTCAACTCCGGGCGTAGGTTTGATCTCTCCGCCGCCACACCACGATATTTACTCTATCGAGGACTTGGCCCAATTAATATTCGACTTAAAAAATGCCAATCGTGCTGCGCGTATCAATGTTAAATTGGTATCAAAAGCAGGCGTAGGTACTATTGCTGCAGGTGTTGCCAAAGCACATGCCGATGTGATCCTGATAGCAGGATACGACGGTGGTACTGGTGCATCGCCAATCAGCTCTATAAAACATGCCGGATTGCCTTGGGAACTCGGTCTTGCAGAAGCACATCAAACACTGGTCCGCAACAAACTGCGCAGTCGTGTGGTATTGCAAACAGATGGTCAGCTTAAAACAGGTAGAGACCTTGCTATCGCAGCCTTAATGGGTGCGGAAGAATGGGGCGTGGCTACTGCGGCGCTTGTTGCTGGTGGCTGTATCATGATGCGTAAATGCCATCTGAATACTTGTCCGGTAGGTGTAGCCACACAGGATCCTGAATTAAGGAAATTGTTTACCGGTAAACCAGAGCACGTAGTAAACCTGTTCCATTTTATGGCAGAGGAGCTGCGCGAGATCATGGCTGAGCTGGGCTTCCGTACCATTAACGAAATGGTGGGTCGTGTTCAGTTCCTGAAAGTGAAAGACGGATTGAAAAACTGGAAAGCTAAACACATAGATCTGTCAGGCATATTGCATCCGGTTAACAATCCGAAAGGAATGACACTGTATAACAGTGAAAGCCAGGATCACGGTATCGATGCGATCATCGACTGGAGATTACTGGAAAGCGCTAAAGCTGCTTTGGAAGATAAGACGCCTGTATTTGCATCATTCGATGTAAAAAATACGGACCGTACCATAGGCACACTGTTATCGAATGAAATTTCTAAGAAATATGGTTCAGCCGGGTTACCGGACAATACCATCAACTATAAATTCAAAGGTTCAGCCGGGCAAAGTTTTGGTGCGTTCAATACAAAGGGTATATCTTTTGAATTGGAAGGCGAAGCAAATGACTATGTAGGCAAAGGTCTTTCTGGCGCACAACTGGCAATTTATCCTTCTGCTGATGCCAAGTTTACTCCTGAAGATAATATCATTATCGGTAACGTGGCGCTGTATGGCGCAACTTCAGGTGAGGTATTCATTCGCGGTATGGCTGGCGAGCGTTTCGCAGTACGTAATTCAGGTGCAACGGCAGTTGTTGAGGGCGTAGGCGATCACGGTTGTGAGTATATGACAGGTGGACGTGCCCTGATATTGGGCAGCACCGGACGTAACTTTGCTGCAGGTATGAGTGGTGGTATTGCATGGATTTATGATCCGGAAAATACATTTGCCGATAACTGCAACAGGGAGATGGTCGATCTTGATCCGCTAACTGAGAAAGATTCAGAGCAGATCACAATCTTATTAAAGAAACACGTAAGCCTGACCGGAAGTAAGGTAGCCCAAAACCTGTTGAAGAACTGGAACGAGGCATCAACCAAATTTGTGAAGGTGTTTCCGAAGGATTATAAAGCGGTTTTACTAAAGGCAGAGTATCAAACTATCAGCTAATATTTTATGGGAAAAGCAACAGGATTTAAAGAGTATAACAGGGAACTTCCCGATAAAGTATCTCCGGCAGAACGCGTAAAGAACTACAAAGAGTTTGAAGGTCTGTATCCGGAACAAAAGCTGAATGAGCAATCTGCCCGCTGCATGAATTGTGGTATTCCATTCTGCCATTCAGGCTGCCCGCTGGGTAATATTATTCCTGAGTTTAACGATGCAGTGTATCGTAAAAACTGGGAGGAAGCTTACCAGATTTTATCATCGACAAACAATTTCCCTGAATTTACAGGCAGGATTTGTCCCGCACCATGCGAATCAGCATGTGTATTGAGTATCAACAAACCACCGGTAGCTATTGAGGAAATAGAAAAACATATTATTGAGATAGCTTACGAAAAGAACCTGGTTAAACGTACCGCGCCTTTGGTTAAAACAGGCAAAAAGGTAGCTGTAGTAGGTTCTGGACCTGCTGGCTTGGCTGCTGCAGCGCAGTTGGCTAAGGCTGGTCACGAAGTAACAGTTTACGAGCGTGATGACAAACCAGGAGGCTTGCTGCGTTATGGCATCCCTGATTTCAAATTGGAGAAATGGGTAGTTGAGCGTCGTGTGCAGGTTATGGAAGAAGACGGCGTTGTATTTAAATGCAATGTAGAGGTTGGTAAAGATATAGCTGCTGATGAATTAGTGCGTGGTAATGATGCCGTGGTATTAGCAGCCGGATCAACTATCCCGCGTAACTTACCAATTCCGGGCCGCGAATTGAAAGGTATCCATTTCGCAATGGATTTCCTGAAACAGCAAAATAAACGTGTTAGCGATATCGGCTTTGATGCAGAAGATATACTGGCAACAGGTAAAGATGTTGTGGTGATAGGTGGTGGCGATACCGGTTCTGACTGTGTAGGTACTTCAAACCGTCAGGGTGCAAAATCTATTCACCAGTTTGAGGTGATGATGAAGCCGCCCGTTGACCGTACGCACAGTATGCCATGGCCTTCATACCCAATGGTATTAAAAACAACTTCTAGTCATGAGGAAGGTTGCCAAAGATATTGGGGTATCAATACAAAAGAGTTTTTAGGTGATGCTGACGGCAACCTGAGGGCCTTAAAAGTGACTGACGTAACCTGGGAAACCGATATCATGGGCAGGCCGATCAAATTTGTTGAGGTAGAAGGCTCTGAGCGCGAAATTGAATGCCAGCGTGTATTCCTGGCTATGGGTTTTGTTCACCCGCAACATGAAGGTATGATAAATAGCCTGAATGTTCACCTGGATGAACGCAAAAATGTTAAAGCTAAAGAGGGCGCTTACCGTACCAATGTAGGCAAAGTATTTGCAGCAGGCGACATGCGCCGCGGACAATCGCTGGTGGTTTGGGCCATCTCCGAAGGCCGCGAATGCGCCCGCAAAGTTGACGAGTTTTTAATGGGACACTCCATACTGGAAAGCAAAGACGCAGTGAACCAGTTTGAGCAAGTATTTTAAGGTAGTGGATTAGTGATTGAAGATTAGTGAGTTATTTATAAAAGTGCATTTCTAATACAATCAGTTAATAAACCCAAGTTAGGCCGTGCAAGCAAGAATGCTTGCCGGCTTTTTTGTTATTTCTCCGACGGATTCTTCTTGCCTGCCTCCAATTTTTCAACCATTTTAACTAACCTTTCCTCCTTGGTTTTTTCCTGTTTAGCGGTGAGTATCCAAAGTACATATTCTTTGCGATTAGACCAGGATAGCTTCTCGTAATTCGCTAATGCTTGCTGATTTTGCTCGAGTGCCTGTTTAATATCCTCGCGTAGGGTAATGATCTTTTTATCTACATCGATCCATTTTCCATACTCATTTTGCCTGATCTCGTCGGCACCAACATTGGATGCTTTTGCCTGACCGACAGGTCGGAAACGTAATGCGGTCCATGTGTCATCAACTGCCGCAGATGCAACGGGCTCTAACCCATAATCCGCGGGCGAGCTCCAACTGCCCATCATCGCCAGGTCTGTTTCAATGCCCGAATTCTTTTTAGGATAGATAACCCAAAACACGCTGTCAGGACGCAATACCGGTACCACTATTTTTAAACTTGCTGCAAGTTCGGTGCTGTTTTTCACAAATAGCTGCACACCATCAAATGAACCTTTTGATTCATAAGAAATGGTCGCATCTTCCGGCAATGGTTCAAGCAATGCCAGGTAATTGGCTGGGGCATTAAACAGCAGCCAGTGCTTACTTGGTTTAATCTGAAGTTTTTTAGCGAGTGGGCTGATAGTGCTTTCGTTAGTCATAATGGCGAAAATAGAATCTAATTTAATAATAGATTTATACTTGCCACAAATATTGCCTGATAGAACGGGAATCAGTTATTGAAAATTGCTATTCTTCGGGATAAGGGATGTTAATTATCGACCAGCTTTGTGAAAAAGTCCCACAGAACAATACCAGCTGATACAACGATGTTAAAAGAATGCTTTGTGCCAAATTGCGGTATTTCGATACATGCATCTATCACTTTCATTACTTCATCGCTAACACCATTTACCTCGTTGCCGAATATCAACGCGTATTTTTCGTCATCTACAATCTCAAATTGATTGAGCATGATGCTTTTTTCGGCTTGTTCTATAGCTATTATTTTATAGCCCTCTTTGCGTAATTGTTCAACGGCTTGTAAAGGTTCAGCGTAGTAAGTCCAGTTTAT
>Ga0310811_10000329_pt1 | contig 64926 bp, 45 predicted proteins | sample YCmetagenome_FD_207642 | JGI IMG/M metagenome (GOLD analysis project Ga0310811, IMG submission 207642) | Soil microbial communities from experimental microcosm in Duke University, North Carolina, United States - YC | ecosystem: Engineered > Artificial ecosystem > Soil microcosm > Unclassified ... | reverse complement strand
GCGGGTGTCGACGCTCGATGGTCCGCTGTCGCCGGCGGTCAGGGCGAGCGTCTGCAGGCGCCGCCGGCGGTCGGCCGGGCCTTCGGCGGTCGCGCCGCCCGCGCCGTCCGCGTTGCCCGCGTTGCCCGCGGCAAGCATGCGCAGGAGCCGCGCTGCGCCCGGGTCGAGGGTCATGCCGGCGGTCAGAGGCCTACCGTCGACAGGCTGCTCACCAGCCGGCCGATGGCGGCGACGGAGTGGAAGTTTTCGGGGGTCATCTGGTTCTGGGGGATCTCCAGGTCGAACTCCGCCTCGACGGCGAGCATCAGCGTGACCATGTCCAGCGACTTCAGCCCGGCGTCCTGAAGCGGTTGCTCGACGCCGAGTCCGTCCGCCGTCGGCGAGGCGCGGATCGTCTGCCGCACCAGCTTGAAGATCCGGGCCTCGGGGCCCAGCGAACCGCCGTCGGCCATTCTCATCTCCTTGCGGGCCGCGCCCGACCGAGGCGCGCCCATGCCCAGTTCACTCCATGACCGCGTGCGCCGCGATCCACATCTGGGGGATATTTTCGAAGCGCCGGAACCGGCGGGACGCCACCACCTCAGGTGACGCCAACTTCGCTGCACCCCGTTAGCCTGACCAGGAAAAGCCCAGCGGTCGCTGAGCCAAGGAGGGAAGGCGCAGGCAGATGAACGTTTATCTGAAGCCAGTCACGGACCCCGATGGCTCCGTTCAGGAAGTTGCGGACGACATCCGCGCCCGGATGCAGCGGGTCGCCGCCGTCGCCGCGCTCCACGCTCAGGACGTGGATCGGGACGGCAGGGCCCCCGTCGAGGCGATCGCCGCGGCGAAGGCCGAACGCCTGATGGGGGTGCTCGTTCCGCCCGAGTTCGGCGGCGAGGGCGCGTCCCATCGCGAGGTGATCGAGGCCTGCTACATCTTGGGCCAGGCCTGCGCTTCGAGCGGCCTGATCTACGCCATGCATCAGGTGAAGGTGGCCTGCCTCGTCCGGCACGGCCTTGCGAGCGCCTGGTGCCAGGGATTCCTCGGCAGGCTCTGCGCCGAACAGTTGCTGCTCGCGTCTTCCACCACCGAGGGCCAGTCGGGGGGAAACGTGCGCTCCAGCGACGCGGCGGTGGTCCAGGGCGACGGCCGGGTCAGCCTGTCCCGCGACGCCAGCGTGATCTCCTACGCCGAGGTCGCCGATGTGCTGGTCACCACCGCCCGACGCGCCCCTGACGCGTCCCCGTCGGACCAGGTGCTGCTGGTGCTGGAGGAGGGCGACTACACCCTGACCCGCACCGGCGGCTGGGATACGCTGGGCATGCGCGGCACCGTGAGCGCGGGCTTCCAGCTGGAGGCCGAGGCCGATCCCGCCCAGATCCTGCCGGACCCCTACGAGCGCATCCACCGGGAGAGCATGGTGCCCTCGGCGCACCTGTTCTGGTCGTCGGTGTGGGCGGGGATCGCCGCCAATGCGGTCGAGCGCGCGCGCCGCCACGTGGCCAAGAGCGCCCGCGGCATGGAAGGGCGGACTCCGCCGTCGATGCCGCACCTGATCCGGGCGATGACCGCCCTGCGCGCCCTGCGGGCCCTGATCGCGACCAGCAACGCCAGGTTCGAGGCCGTCAAGGAGGATCGGGCCGCGCTCGGCGTGCTGGAGTTCCAGAACGCCATCACCCTGCACAAGGTCGAGGCCTCGGAGCTGGCGGTCGAGGCGGTGACCTGCGCCCTGCGGGCGACCGGTCTTGCCGGCTATCGCAACGACGGCGAGACGAGCCTCGGACGGGCCCTGCGTGACGTGCTCTCGGCCCCCATCATGATCAGCAACGACCGGATCCTGAGCAATCTCGGGGCGGCCTGCCTGCTGGCCGGCACGCCGCAATCCATCCACGACTGAGGACCTCATGTACGCGGACGCCAAGCTTCTCGACGTCGAGCCGCCCGATCGCCTGGCGCAGCTGGCCGAGGCCCTGTTCCTGCCCACCGGGGTCGACGGGGTTTACGGCCGCACCGGTCTCTATGAGAGCGTGGTCGAGGCCTTGGCCGCGTTCATCTCGGCCCATCGTCCGCCGGGCGCCGAGGTGCTGCGCTTCCCGCCGGTGATGAACCGCAAGCATCTGGAGCAGCATGGCTACCTGAAGAGCTTCCCCAACCTGCTGGGGTGCGTCAGCTGCCTGCGCGGCTCGGAGCGCGAGATCCACGCGGTGGTGGAGCGTCTCGAACAGGGCGAGCCCTGGACCGAGTCCCTGGACGCCGCCGACCTCGTGCTCAGTCCCGCCGCCTGTTACCCGGTCTATCCGATCGTCGCCGCGCGCGGGCCGGTCCCTGAGGGCGGCCTGGTGTTCGATGTCGCCTCGGACTGTTTCCGGCGCGAGCCGTCCCGCGACATCGATCGGCTGCAGTCGTTCCGCATGCGGGAGTTCGTCCGCATCGGCGCGCCAGAGGAGATCCAGGCGTTCCGCGACGGCTGGATCGAACGCGCCGAGGCCCTGGCGCAGACGCTCGGCCTGCCCTGGCGCGTCGAGCTCGCCAGCGATCCGTTTTTCGGCCGGGGCGGCCAGATCGTCGCCATCAGCCAGATGCAGCAGGAGCTCAAGTTCGAACTCCTGATCCCGGTGCGCTCGGACGAGCAGCCGACCGCCTGCATGAGCTTCAACTATCACCGCGAGCACTTCGGCGAGGCCTGGGAGATCCGCACCGTCGACGGCGCGCTGGCCCACACCGGCTGCGTGGCGTTCGGCATGGACCGCTTGGCCGTCGCGCTGTTCGCGACGCACGGGACGCGGCTGGAGGACTGGCCGGCGGACGTGCGCGCGGTCCTGCGGCTCTGAGCCGTCACTCGAACCGGGGGCGAAATCCGATGAGCGGCTTCGTTTCGACCTTGAAGCCGGTGTCCCGCACCTGGACCTTCTTCGAGGGCGAATGGCGCGAGGGCAATGTCGCCATCATGGGGCCGCGGACCCACGCCGCCTGGCTGGGCTCGACGGTTTTCGACGGGGCCCGCGCCTTCGAAGGCGTCACCCCCGATCTCGAGGCCCATTGCGCGCGCGTCAATCATTCGGCGGAGAAGTTCCTGCTGAAGCCGGTGGTGCCGCTCGAGACCTGGGCGGGCCTGGCGCTCGAGGGCGTGGCCCGGTTCGACCGTCACTCGGCGCTCTACATCCGGCCGATGTACTGGGCGGACCAGGGTTTCGCCGGCGGGGTGCGGTTCGACCCCGAGACCACGCGCTGGTGCCTGACCCTCTATGAAGCGCCCATGCCGGAGCCGACCGGGGTCTCGATCACTCTGTCGCCCTACCGGCGGCCGACGATCGAGACCGCGCCCGTCGAGGCCAAGGCCAGTTGCCTCTATCCCAACAACACCCGCAGCCTGATCGAGGCCCAGCAGCGCGGGTTCGACAACTGCGTCCTGCGCGACATGCTGGGGGCGGTCGCCGAGCTCGCCAACGCCAACCTGTTCATGGTCAAGGACGGCGTGGTGTTCACGCCGGCGCCGAACGGCGTCTTCCTCGATGGGATAACCCGGCGCCGGGTGATCGGCCTGTTGCGCGACGACGGCGTCGAGGTGCGCGAGCTGACCCTGGCCTACGACGATTTCCTGGCGGCGGACGAGATCTTCTCGACCGGCAACTACGGCAAGGTCTCGCCGGTGACGCGCATCGAGGGCCGGGAGCTGGGGATCGGACCCCTGTTCCGCCGCGCCCGCGCGCTCTATTGGGAATTCGCGCACTCCGGCGCGGTCCTGCGCGCTTCGCCCAGGCGGTCGAGCGCCGCCGCGCGGATCTGACCCAGCGTCGTGGACGGCGTGATGGCCTCGACATCGATGTGCAGGTGCAGGATCGACGGCCGGCCGGAGGCGAGCGCCGCCTCGAACGCCCGGCCGAAGTCCGCGGTGCGCTCGACGGTGGCGCCGAAGCCGCCGAACGCGCGGGCATAGGCCGCGAAGTCGGGATTGCGCAGCTCGGTGCCCGACGGGCGGCCCGGATACTCCCGCTCCTGGTGCATCCGGATCGTGCCGTAGCTGCCGTTGTCCGCGACCAGCACGACGATCGGCAGGCCGTACTGGACGGCCGTGGCGAACTCCTGGCCGTTCATCAGGAAGTCGCCGTCGCCGTTGACCGACACCACCAGGCGATCGGGGTGCAGCCGCTGCATGGCGACGGCCGCGGGCACGCCATAGCCCATGGACGCCGAGGTCGAGGCGACATGGCCGCCCAGGCGGCGGAAGCGCATGAAACGGTGTATCCAGGCGGCATAGTTGCCCGCGCCGTTGCAGAGGATGGCGTCCGGCGGCAGGCGCTCGCGCAACCAGACCATCACCTCGCCCAGGTTCACCGCGCCCGGCTGGGGCGTCGGGGTCTGCGACCACTCCAGATAGTCGGCGTGGGCGGCGGCGGCCAGGCCGCGCCAGGGGATCGGATCGGGCGGGGCCAGCCGCTCCAGGGCCGCGGCGAAGGCGATCGGCGAAGCCTGGATGGCGAGGACGGGGGCATGGACCCGGCCGAGTTCTTCGGCGCCAGGGTGAACGTGGACCAGGCGTTGGCGCGGATCGGCGTTGGCGAACAGGGTGTAGCCCTGGCTGGGGATCTCGCCGATCCGCCCGCCGATCCAGACGACCAGGTCCGCCGCCCGCACGCGCGCCACCAACTTGGGGCTGGGCGCCAGGCCCAGGTCGCCGGCGTAGGCGGGGTGCTGCGGGTCGAACAGCGGGGCGCGCCGATAGCTGGTCATCACCGGGGTCTGGAAGCGCTCGGCGAAGGCGTGCATCGCCGCCCGCGACGGCTCGTCCCAGCGCGACCCGCCCAGCACGAGGAGCGGTCGCTCGGCCTGCGCGAACAGGCGCTCCAGCTCCGCCAGGTCGTGCGGGCCCGGCGCGCTCTCGAGGGGGCGGAACGGTCGCGCGTCCGCTGCCTGGATGGTCTCGCGCAGCATGTCGCTGGGCAGGGCGATCACCACGGGGCCCGGGCGTCCGGCGCAGGCGGTGTGGAAGGCGCGCGCGACGATCTCCGGAATCCGCTCGGCGACGTCGACCTCGACGGCCCACTTGGTCAACGAGCCGAAGACACTGGCGTAGTCGAGCTCCTGGAAGGCGTCGCGGCCGCGCAGGCGCCGGTCGACCTGGCCGACGAACAGGATCAGGGGGGTGGAGTCCTGCTGCGCCACGTGGACGCCGGCCGAGGCGTTCGCGGCGCCCGGGCCGCGGGTGACGAAGCACACGCCGGGCCGGCCGGTGGCCTTGCCCACCGCTTCGGCCATCATAGCCGCGCCCCCTTCCTGGCGGCAGACGGTCAGGGTGATGGGGGCCTCGCGCAGGGCGTCGAGCACCCCGAGATAGCTTTCGCCCGGCACGCAGAAGACGTGCTCGACCCCATGAAGCGTCAGCTGGTCCACCAGCGCTTGCGCTGCAGTACGCGAGAACGATGCCTCAGCCATGCCGCATCCTGGAAAGCAGACACCCCCAGTAGGGCACGCCGGGCGGCCAGTGGAGACCCTGATGTTGGGGACGGCCAGCTTGGCGGATGCGCCTACGATGCCCGTGAAACTGGAGCGGGCGGATGCAGCAACCCATCATCAAGGGACGCCCCTGGACCGGGCGGAAAGAGGGCGCGGCGCCTGAGGTCGCCGAGGGGAGCGAAATCCGGCGACAGGTCTCGGCCTGCTTCAGGACGACGGCGGCCGGACAGGACCGCGTCCTGCAGCCCTTGAGCGATGAACTGCTCCTGCTCGACAGCGGTTTGGACTCCCTCTGCTTTGCGATCATCGTCGCGGAGCTCGAGGACCAGTTGGGCGTCGATCCCTTCTCCGACCTCGACGACGCCGGCTTTCCCGTCACCTTCGGCGAGTTCGTGGGGCTCTACGAAGCTGCGGCTCAGCGAGGCCGCTAGCGTGACGAGCCTCCGCGCCCGGCTGGCCTGGGCCACGCCCGATCCGGCAAGCCGCGTGGAGGCGCCGGAGGAGAGCCTCACCCTGTGCGAGTTGGCGAACGCCAGCGGTCTGGGACCCTCGGCCGCGATCCTCGCCGGCCGCAACGTGCTGGTGCGCACCGAGCGCCAGATCGGCGCCGCCCAGGCGCTGCTGGAGCTGGACGGTCTCGCCGGCCGCCTGGTGCTCTGCCCGCCGGACCTCGCCGCCGAACACCTGCCCCATGTCCTTGGCGTCGCCGAGATCGACGCCATCGTCACGGACGTGGCCGCCCCGTCGCTGGAGGCCCTGGGCGTCCCGGTGCTCGTGCTGGCGGCGCCGGGCGCGCCGATCCCCGAGATGGCCACCGAATGCGACAGCGAATGGCTGCTGTTCACCTCGGGTACGACGGGCCTGCCGAAACTGGTCGCGCACAGCCTGGCGGCGCTGACCGGGGCGATCACGCCCGCCCTTTCGGTCGGCGCGCGGCCGGTGTGGGCGAGCTTCTACGACATCCGCCGCTACGGCGGCCTGCAGGTGCTGCTGCGCGCCCTGACCGGCGGCTGCGCCCTGGCCCTGTGCGACCCTGAGGAGCCGCTCCCCGATCACCTGCGCCGGCTCGCCCGCTTCGGCGTGACGCACATGACCGGAACGCCGTCCCACTGGCGCCGTCTGTTGATGAGCGGCCGGCCGGATGCCTTCCGGCCCAGCTATGTTCGACTGTCGGGCGAGATCGCCGACCAGCCGGTGCTGGACGGCCTACGCTCGCTGTTCCCCCACGCGCAGATCGTTCACGCCTACGCCTCCACCGAGGCCGGGGTGGTGTTCGAGGTCGACGATGGGCGCGAGGGCTTTCCGGCGGACTTCCTCGGCCGTTCGGGCCCGATCGAGATGAAGCTGGACGACGGCTCGCTGCGCGTCCGCTCGCCGCGGACGTCCACGCGCTACGTGGGACCGGATGCCGGGCCGCTGTTCGACCCCGAGGGGTTCGTCGACACCGGCGACATCATCGAGGTGCGCGACGGCCGCTGCCGGTTCGCCGGGCGACGCAACGGCGTCATCAACGTGGGCGGGCTGAAGGTGCATCCGGAGGAGGTCGAGGCGGTGATCAATCGCCATCCGGCGGTGCGTCTCTCGATGGTGCGGGCCCGCGCCAACCCGATCACCGGCGCGGTGGTGACCGCCGACGTGGCCCTGGTCGATCCCGGGGCGGTGACCACGGCGGAAGGGGTTTGCGACCTGCGCGCCAGTATCCTGGCGATGTGCCGCTCGGCGCTGCCGCCGCACAAGGCGCCGGCCACCATCAGGTTCGTCCCCGAGCTGACCATGACAGCCGGCGGCAAGCTGGACCGCTCGCATGCCTGAATCCGGAGCGCTGGCGCCGACGGTGATCGTGACCGGCGCCAGCCGGGGCCTCGGCCTGGCCATCTCCCAGCGGCTCGCCGTCGCCGGCTACCGGGTGCTCGCCGTCGCCCGTTCCGAGCGCCCGGAGCTGCGCGCGGCCCGTGAGGCCCTGGCCGAGCGCCCCGACACGGGCGAGATCATCTTCCGCGCCTTCGACCTATCCCAGGTGGAGGCGATCGCCGGCTTCGTCCGGGAGCTCCGGAGCGAGTTCGGCGTCCCCTTCGGCCTGGTCAACAACGCCGCGATCGGCACGGCCGGCCTCCTGGCCAACATGCACCTCAGCGAGATCGAGGCCCTGGTGCGGCTCAACACCCTCTCGCCGCTGGTGCTCACCAAGTACGTGGCCCGGTCGATGATGACGCTGCGGCGCGGCCGGATCGTCAACATCGCCTCGGTCATCGCCTTCACCGGCTACAACGGCCTGTCGGTCTATGCGGCCACCAAGAGCTCGCTGCTGGGCTTCACCCGCTCGCTGGCGCGCGAGGTCGGCCGGCTGGGGATCACCGTCAACGCCGTCGCCCCCGGCTTCATGTCGACCGAGATGACCGACACCATGACCGCCTCCGACCGCGATCGGGTCGCGCGCCGCAGCGCCCTCGGCCGCCTCGCCGTTCCCGAGGACGTGGCCGAGAGCGTGCTCTATCTGATGGGCGAGTCCGGACGGAACCTCACCGGTACGGTGCTGACCGTCGACGCGGGGGGCGCCGCCTGAGCCAGGCTCGGCCTGGCGCACCGGAACGACTGGGCCTTTTCGCCGTCTCCCGAGACATAGCGGGCCTGTTGCGGATAGGGGCACAGCAGGCGCGTCCGGCCGGGCCAGGGCGAGCTTGCGCGCGCGGTGGCGACCAGCGGCCCTGGGGCCACGCCCTGCTCGCGCCACGCCACCAGGGCGTCGAACGCCGCGAACTGGTCGGTGGAAGGTCCGCCGCCGCCGTGGTTCATCCCGGGCACGGCGTAGAGGCGCAGGAAGCGGTCGGCCTTGCCGCCCGCCTGCCGGTCGACGGCGTCGACCCAGCGGATGGTGTCCAGCAGCGAGAACACCGGGTCGGCGGCGCCGTGATAGATCAGGATCTTGCCGCCGCGCGAGGTGAAGCGGGAGAGGTCCGTGGCGTCGGCGTTCATGAAGTCGACCGCGGACTCGTTGAACGGGCCCCATTTGGCCCGGGTCTTGGCCCAGTTCGCCTCGACATCGACGCCGAAGGCGTAGCGGGCCAGGTCGGCCGGGGTGTCGGCCACCGGCGTCGGCGGCGAGGTGAACACGGCGGAGGCTGCGCCCCCGCCGAGGGCGACCGCGAGCCCGGTGTTGGTCGGCGCCGCATAGGCGCCCAACTTCCACTGCCGCCAGCCCTGGCTGACGCCCTGGGCGCTGCGCGCGGCGATGCCCGGATCCCACGGCCAGTCGCTGTAGAGCGATCCGCCGGTCTTGGCCCGCGCGCCGTCCATCACCTTCCTGACGGCCGTGAGCTGGACGGGCAGCAGGCAGTCCGGCGTCTTGGGGCCCGTGCAGGTGATCGCGGCCAGGGCGGGCGCCACGCGGGCGGTGGTGCACCCGGTATAGTTCTCGACCATCCCGTCCTTCAGGCCGTCCAGCTCGTCACAGGCCGCGAGCACCGCGCCGGACACCAGCAGCAGGTCGTCGTCGGACAGGGCCCTGCCGGCGAGCGGCAGGCCTTCGGCGGTCAGCAGACCCATCGCCTTGGCCGCGTCGCCGAACGCCTGGGCGTCCCACATCTGTTCGACGCCGCCGGCATAGGCCAGATGAAAGCCCGGATAGCCGACCAGCACGGCGTCGAACTCCTCGGGGAAGCGCTGGGCGGCCATCATGGCCTCCTGGCCGCCCTTGGAGCCGCCGGCGAAATAGGTGAAGGCGGGGGCCTTGCCGTAGTAGGCCTTGACCGCCGCCTTGGCGGCCTTGACCACCGGGCCGATGACCGCCCCGCCGTAGTTGCGTCGCGCCTCGGGATCCCAGCCGAAGGTCACCACGCCCTGGCGTTGCGGATCGTTGTTGACGGCGCTGTCGTGTCCGGCGTCGGTGATGACGACCGCGTAGCCGCGCTCCAGGGCGTTGCCGGGCTGGCCGCCCATCAATGACCCCACGCCGGCCCCGAGCACGCCGTCGGTCCCCGCGCCGCCCTCGTAGAACAGGCGGCCGTTCCAGGTCACGGGCAGCCGCACCTGGAAGCGGATCGCATAGGTCTGGCCGTTCGCCCCCTTGCGTTCCTGCATCTTCCCCAGCAGGCGGCAATGGGCGGGCGCGGCGGGGCCCGGGCCGAACGGACCGGCGGGGCCGACGGGGCCTGCCTCCTGCGGACCGGCCGCCAGGATGGTCGTGGTCGGATCCGGAAAGGCGGCCCGCGCCAGGGCCTGGCAGGCGCCGGCCGACGGAGGGGATGAATCCGCCGCCAGACTGCTTGCGCCACCGCTGGCGGCCATCACCCCGGCCATGGCCATCGCACGCCAGACGCGCATTTCTTGCCTCCCGTATGCAATCGGACGCTGCACATGTTATCTATTCGAGCTAAGCATCAAGCCGCGAGATGATCCAGGCTTGGCCGCGCTGCTCGCGGCGCTTGCCAGATTGACGGCCGCAGAGCCAACTGCGCCCAACGAACGGGAGGAAAGCGATGAAGACGGATTGGGCGCTCGCTGCGGCGGTGCTGGCCATGGTCGCGGCCGGGCCCGCGATGGCCGAAATCACGGAGGCCAGCGTCTCCGGCGGCAAGGTCGCCGGGACGGCGGTCGACGGCCTCGGAGAGTTCAAGGGCATCCCCTTCGCCGCGCCGCCGGTGGGCGAACTGCGCTGGAAGGCGCCGCAACCGGTGAAGCCCTGGAGCGGGGTCAAGCAGACCGTCAAGTTCGGCGCGGCCTGCATGCAGGGCGGCGGCGGGGGCGGCGCCGGCAAGGGCGTCCCCTATGACGAGGATTGCCTGTTCCTGGACGTGTGGACCCCGGCCAAGACCCCGTCCGACAAGCTGCCGGTGATCGTCTGGATCTACGGCGGCGGCTTCAACGCCGGCTCCACCTCGAACGCGCTCTACGACGGGGCCAACTTCGCCAAGCGGGGCGTCGTGTTCGTCTCGATCGCCTACCGCGTCGGGCCGTTCGGCTTCCTGGCCGCGCCGGCGCTGTCGAAGGAGAGCGGCCACGGCTCGGGCGCCTACGGCCTGATGGACCAGATCGCCGGGCTGAAGTGGGTGCAGGCCAATGTCGCCAAGTTCGGCGGCGACCCGTCCAAGGTCACCATCCTCGGTCACTCCGCCGGCGGTTTCGCTGTCAGCATGCTGGCCGCCTCGCCGCAGGCGAAGGGCCTCTTCAGGGCGGTGATCTCCGAAAGCGGCGCCAACTTCTCGCCGCCGGCGGACCAGCCCTACGCCGGCAGCAATTTCCAGACGCTCCAGCTGGCCGAAGCCAACGGCCAAAAATGGCTGGATAGCCTGGGCGCCAAGAGCCTGGCCGAAGCTCGCGCCCTGCCGGCGCCCGCGGTGGAGAAGGCGCAGCGCAACCCCGGCGCGCCGCGGTTCTGGCCGCCGGTCGACGGCTATGTGGTGACGGCCGACCAGGTGCAGCTCTACAAGGCGCGCCGGTTCAACGACACCCCGATCCTGGTCGGCGACGTCTCCGACGAGGCGGCCGCCTTCGGCAAGCGGGCGACGACGCCCCAGCAGTTCGAGGCCGAGGTGCGCAAGGACTACGGCAAGCAGGCCGACGCCATCCTGGCGGCCTACGGCCATGCCGACGACGCCAAGGCCACCCGATCGGCCACCCAGCTGCGCAGCGACACCACCTTCGACTGGGGCCAGTACACCTGGGCCCGGATGGAAACCACCTACGGGAAGAACAAGGCCTTCATCTATCGGTTCGACAAGCCGACCGAGGCCAACCCCAACGGCTCCGGCCACGGGCAGGAGGTGCAGTACGTGTTCGGCAACCTGGGCGTCGGCGGCCGCAGCCCGCCCACCGACGCGGACCGGGCCTTGTCGGCCCAGATGCAGACCTACTGGGTGAATTTCGCCAAGACGCTCGATCCCAACGGCGCCGGCCTGCCGACCTGGCCGGCCTTCACGCCCGACCGGCCGCAGATGATGCGTTTCGGCGTCGATCCCGGTCCCGCGCAGGTCGCCAACCTGGAGCGACTGAAGGTCCTGGACGGCTACTACGACTGGCGGCGCACGGGGGCCGATTAGAAGGGCAGGCCGACGTAGTTCTCGGCCATCGCCGCCGCCCCGACCTTGGACCGGCGCAGGTAGTCGAGCTCGGCTATCTGCATCTTGCGCGTGAAGGCGTCGGTGTCGGGAAAGCGGTGCATCAGGGTGGTGAACCACCAGGAGAACCGCTCGGCCTTCCACACCCGCGCCAGGGCGGCGGCGGAATAGCCGTCGAGCCCGGTCTGCGAGCCGGTGGCGTAGAAGCCGGTGAGGGCCTCGAACAGGTAGTGCACGTCCGAGGCCGCGAGGTTGAGGCCCTTCGCCCCGGTCGGCGGCACGATGTGGGCGGCGTCGCCAGCCAAGAACAGGCGGCCGTGGCGCATCGGCTCGAACACGAAGCTCCTGAGCGGCGCGATGCTCTTCTCGATCGACGGTCCGCGGGTCATGCCCGCCGCCGCCTGGGGCCCGAGGCGCACCGCCAGCTCGTCCCACACCCGCTCGTCGGGCCAGTCCTCCAGCTTCTCGTCGAGGGGGACCTGGAGGTAGTAGCGGCTGCGGACCATCGAGCGCATCGAGGCCAGGGCGAAGCCGTGCGCGTGGCTGGAATAGATCAGTTCGTGGTCGCAGGGCGGCACGTCGGCCAGGATGCCGAGCCAGCCGAACGGATAGATGCGCTCGAACACCTGGCCGGCCTCGGCCGGGATGCTCTTGCGGCTGGGGCCGTGGTAGCCGTCGCAGCCGGCGACGAAGTCGCAGTCGAGCCGGTGCGCCTGGCCGTCCTTGCGATAGGTGACGTAGGGCGCCGCCGTGGCGATGTCGTGTAGGGCGACGTCCTCGGCCTCGAACACCGGCTGGTCGCGCTCGGCCAGCAGGTCGTTGAGGTCACGGGTCAGCTCGGTCTGGCCGTAGACCATCACCGATTTGCCGACCAGGGCCTCGAAGTCGATGCGGAACATCTCCCCGTCCGACGCCAGGTTGACCCCGCCGTGCGGCAGGCCCTGGCGGCGCATGCGCGCGGCGGCGCCGGCCTGTTCGAGCAGGCCCACGGTGACCTCTTCCAGCACCCCGGCGCGGATGCGCGCCTCGACGTACTCGCGGCTGTGGCGCTCCAGCACGACGCTGTCGATCCCCGCCACGTGCAAAAGCTGCGACAGCAGAAGGCCGGCGGGACCTCCGCCGATGATGGCGACCTGGGTGCGCATAGGTTTTCGGTCCCCGCGGTTACTTGAGCGACGACGCGGCCATCTTCGCGATCTCGCCTTCGTTCGGCAGCGAACCGCCGACGCCCACGGCGCCGACGATCTTCCCGCCCGACACGATCAGCTCCCCGCCCGCGCTGACGATCACGTGGGGCAGGCTGAGCGGCGCCGGGCTGGCGGCCGCGACCGAGGCCCAGCTCGCGGTCGGCCGCTGCCACATGACCGCCGACCTGGCTTTGGCCAGGGCGGTGTCGACCGAAGCCAGCGAGGCCCCATCCATCCGATGCTCGAGCACCAGGTTGCCGCCGGAGTCGACGATGGCGATGGTCACCGCGACATGCCGGGTCTTCGCTTCCGCCTCGGCGGCGGCGGCGATCTTCGCGGCCGCCTCCAGGGCGATCGGCGCGCCGTAGGACGGCGCCGGCGGCGGCGTCTGAGCCTCGGCCGCCGATCCGATGGCGGCCGCCGCGGCCAGGGCTGGCAAACATAGGCGCCAGGACGTGCGCCGGGCCTCCCGAGACATCAGCATCTCCTCTCGATCCTCAGTAGAAGTGCTCGACTTCGCCGGCCTTGTTGTGCGCGCCGTGCGAGATGTACTCGTAGAGCGCCTTGACGTCGTCGTCCGACAGGCGGCCGGTGAAGTTGGGCATGCCGCGGTTGGTCAGGGCGCCGCCCATGACGATGGCGCGGAAGCCCTCGAGCCCGAATTGACGGACGTTGCCGAGATCCGACACCACCGGCGTCGAGCCCGAGCGGCCGTGGCAGAACATGCATCGGCCATAGATCGCCGCGCCGCGGGCCATGAGCTGGGGATCGGCAGGCGGCAGGGTGGACTGGTCGACCGTCAGCGGGCCCTTGGGCGTCGGCCGCTTGGGCGGGGTCGGCACGGCGCCGCCGCCGAGCTTGAAGACCATGACGCGGCCCTGGTTCTGGTAGATCCGGGCGGCGGAGGTGTCGGCCATGAAGCCACGGCTCGCGCCGCCGAGGCCGCCGGCGATGGCGACATATTGCACGCCATCGACGCTGTAGGTGATCGGCGGGGCGATCATGCCGCTGCCGGTGAAGATCGTCTTGAGCACGGCGCCGGTCTTGGCGTCATAGACCGTCAGGTTGCCGTCTTGGGCGCCTTGCAGCACCAGGTCCGTGGCGGTGGCCAGGGTGCCGCCGTTCCACGAGGAGCTGATCTTCTTCTGCCACACCAGGCGGCTGCGGATCGGGTCCCAGGCGCGCAGGAAGCCGCCGTTCTCTATGCTGGGCTGGCCGGCGAGCAGGGTCTTAAGCTTGTCCGCCGGGATGCCCAGGTCCCACATGTAGCGGCCGCTGTCGGGCCCGCGCAGGAACGGCAGGTCCTGGGCCGGGATGTACACCAGCCCGGTGCGGGGGTTGTACGACAGGGACTGCCAGTCGTGGGCGCCGTTGCCGTAGGGGTAGAACAGCCGGTCCTGCTTCTGGAAGTCGGTCTGCTCGGTCAGCACCGGGCGGCCGGTCTTCATGTCGATGTGGTCGGCCCAGGTGGCCGCGCCGTAGCGCTCGGCCGACAGCAGCTCGCCGGTCTTGCGGTCGAGGATGTAGAAGAACCCGTTCTTGGGGGCCTGCATGATCACCTGGCGCGTCACGCCCTTCCACTTCAGATCGGTCAGGATCATCTGGTTGGTGGCGGTGAAGTCGAAGCGATCGCCGGGGGTCTCCTGGTAGTGCCAGACCATGCGTCCGGTGTCGGGGTTCAGGGCGACGATCGAGGCGACGTAGAGATTGTCGGTGTGGTCGTTGGGCCGCTGGTTCTTCCAGGGGCCGCCGTTGCCGGTGCCGACATAGAGAAGGTTGAGCTTCGGGTCGTAGGACATCGCGTCCCAGGCCGTGCCGCCGCCCACCCCGGTCCAGATCGGGTCCTTCGGCCAGGTGCTCATGGCCTTGGCGACGTCGTCGTTCTCGGGTGTCGCGTCCGGGCCTTCGGGCACGGTCCAGAAGCGCCAGGCCTTCTGCCCCGTCTCGGCGTCGTAGGCCGTCACGAACCCGCGCGCGCCGAAGTCGGCGCCGCCGTTGCCGATCAGCACCTTGCCCTTGACCACCCGCGGGGCGCCGGTGATCGAGTAGGCGCCCTTGCGACCTTCGAGGGTGTCGACGGTCCAGTCGACCTTGCCGGTGGCGGCGTCCAGGGCCACGAGGCGCCCGTCGATCACGCCGACATAGACGCGCCCTTTCCAGACGGCGACGCCGCGGTTGACGATGTCGCAGCACAGGGACGTGCTCTGCGGCAGGTGGAGGGTCGGCTGGTAATGCCAGAGCTGGCGCCCGGTCACGGCGTCGAAGGCGAACACCTGGCTGGCCTGGCCGCTGATGTAGAGCACGCCGCCGACCTCGATCGGGGTGGCCTCGATGCCGAGCTGCGAGTTCAGGTCGCCGGCCCAGGCGAAGCCCAGCTTGGCGACGTTGGACTTGTTGATCTGGGTCAGCGGGGAGAAGCGCTCCTCCGAGTAGCCGCCGCCGTTGGAGGGCCACTGCCGGCCGTCCTGCTCGTAGCCGGCGATGGTGGCCCCATCGACATTGGCCGCGCTCGGGACCGGCGCGGCCGCGCCGCAGAGCAGGGCGGCGAGCACGGCCACGAGGCCGCCGCCGGCGAGAAAGCGGCTGGAGCCGCGCGGAACCAAGGACAACTTCCCCTCCCGATCTTTCATTTCGCTGCGCCCGCCGGCTTGCGCATGCACAGGGCGGCCACCAGCGATGCGCCCATGGCTGCGGCCACGTACCAGTAGAAGCCGCCCTCGTGGCCGGCGCTCTTGAAGCTCAGGGCGATCAGCTCGGAGGTGCCGCCGAAGATCGACACCGGCAGGGCGAAGGACAGGCCGACGGCGAAGGCGCGGATCTCGGTGGGGAACAGCTCCGCCTTGAAGATCGCGCTCACCGCCGTATAGGGGGTCAGGGCGCAGAGGCCGAGCGTCAGCAGGACAAAGGCCCGCATCGGCGAGTGGGACGTGGCCAGGGCCGTCAGCAGCGGCACATTGATCAGCACGCCCAGCGCGCTGAAGACGATCAGCACCGTCCGGCGTCCGACCAGGTCGGAGATCCAGCCGAACAGGGGGTGGATCACCGTGTAGACGACCAGGGCCGCCATGGTGATCTCGGTCGAGACGTCGGCGTCGAAGCCGGCCGTGTTGACCAGGAACTTGGGCATGTAGGTCGCATAGGTCTGGAAGGCGATCGTCCCCGCCATGGTCACGAAGAACACGATCAGGAACTCGCGGCGGTGGTCGAACAGCCGCCGCCAGGGGTGCACCCGCTGGCCTTCCGCCTTGGTCGCCTTGAAGCTGTCGGACTCCGGCGCCCACAGCATGAACAGCAGGGAGCCCAGGGCCAGGGCGGCGCCGATCAGGAACGGCACCCGCCAGCCCCAGGCGGCGAGCTCGGCCTTGTGCAGGCTGTGCTGCAGCACGAACAGCACGCTCATGGCCAGGAACAGGCCGAGCAGCAGGGTGATGTAGTGGAAGCTGGTCCAGAACCCCTTCCAGCGGCTGGCGGCCGCCTCGCTGAGATAGGTGGCGCTGGCGGCGTACTGGCCGCCGACGCTCAGGCCCTGGACGAAGCGCGCCAGAGTCAGGAGCACCGGCGCCGCCACGCCGACGGCGGCGTAGGTCGGCGTCAGGCCCACGCCCGCCGACCCGGCCGCCATCAGCAGCATCGACAGGATCAGGGCCGGGCGGCGCCCGACGCGGTCGGCGTAGCGGCCCATCAGCCAGCCGCCGATAGGGCGGATGAGGAAGCCTACGGCGAACACCGTGGCCGCGCTCAGCAGCTGGGCGGTCTGGTCGCCCTTGGGGAAGAAGGCCTTGGCGAAGTAGAGGGCGAAGGAGGGGTAGGTGTACCAGTCGTACCACTCCACCAGGCTGCCGACCGAGCCGCCGACGATCGATGACAGGCGGGTCTTGGCCCGCGGGGCTGGATCGAGGGCCATGTGTTCGTCCTCGCGGACGGCGGAGGTTGCGGTCATGGTCGGGCTTCTCCGGCGGCGGCCGCCTGCGGAAGGGGGGCGCGCCGCTGCAGCATGCGGGGCAGGACGCCGCCGGCCTTGAGCCAGTCGGCCTCGACCTGGGTGTCGATCCGGCAGGCGGCGTCGACGATCCGGTCCGGCTGGCCGGGCGTGTGGATCACCAGGCGGATCGTTCCGCCCGGCCGCAGCGCCTGCGGCAGGCCGAGCAGGTCGAAGGTCTCCGAACCGTCCAGGCCGAGGCGGACCTCGCGGTCGAGGATCACCGGCAGCACGCCCATCGCCACCAGGTTGGTGCGGTGGATGCGCTCGAAGTCTTCGGCCAGGACCGCGCTGACGCCGAGCAGCCGCGTGACCTTGGCCGCCCAGTCGCGGGCCGAACCGCCGCCATAGCGGGCGCCGGCCACCACCACCATGGGAATCGCACGGTCCTGGTAGGCCTGGGCGGCGACGTGGATCGGCAGCAGCTCGCCCTCCGGCTGCAGCCGGGTGACGCCGCCGTCGAGGCCGTCGGCCAGCTGGTTGCGCAGGCGCGGATTGGCGAAGCCGCCGCGCAGCATGACTTCCGGGTTTAGCCGCCGCGCGCTGAAGCTGGCCAGGTCCTGGGGCGCGACGCCCTGGTCGACGAGCCATTGCCCCGCCGCGCTGCCGGGGGCGATGGCCGAGACCGGCGAGATGTGATCGGTGGTCACCGCGTCGCCCAGGAGCAGCAGCGGCCGCGCCTGCAGGATGTCGCCGCCCAGCAGGGGGGCGGCCACGGCCGGCGACAGGAACGGCGACGCGCGGATGAAGCCCGTCTCGCCTTCCCACGGGTAGTCCGAGGCCGCCGAGGTCTGCAGCCGGGTCCACGCGTCCGGGCCGTTCCGGAAGGTCTCGCGGTTTCGGGCGCCGAGGCCGGCCATGTCGAGGCCCGTCAGCACCGCGTCGATCTCCCCGTCAAGGGGCCAGAGGTCCTGGAGGTGGGTCAGGCGGCCGTCGGCGTCTTGTCCGAGCGGCTCCCCGGACAGGTCGAGGCGGACGTTGCCGGCCAGGGCGTAGGCGACGACCAGGGCCGGGGACATGAGATAGGCCAGCCGGCATTGCCGGTGCACCCGTCCCTCGAAGTTGCGGTTGCCCGAGAGCACCGCCGCCACCGACAGCTCCCCGGCGTCGATCTCCGCGGCGACCGCTGCGGGCAGGGGGCCGGAATTGCCCATGCAGGTCATGCAGCCGTGGCCCACCATGTTGAAGCCTAGGCGGTCGAGGTCGTCCTGCAGGCCGGCGGCGGCCAGCAGGCCCGAGGCGATGCGCGAGCCGGGCGAGAACGAGGCCTTCACCCAGGCCGGCACGGTCAGGCCGCGCGCCACGGCCTTGCGGGCCAGAAGGCCCGCGGCGACCAGGGCGCGGGGATTGGCGGTGTTGGTGCAGCTGGTGATGGCGGCGATCACCACGTCGCCGTCGCGCAGTCCCTCGCCGGCCGGCGGCGTCGGGGCGGTGGCCGCTGTCCGGCTGAGCGTCAGCAACTGATCGGGCCGGCTGGGCCCGGCGACGGCATGGCCGAGCGAGGCCAGGTCCAGTTCGATCAGGCGGTCGAAGTCGGGCTCGGCGGCCCCGGGGCCGATCAACAGGCCCTGGGCCGACAGGAAGGCTTCGGCCAGAGCCACCTGCTCGGCGGGGCGGCCGGTGGTCAGGGCGTAGCGCAGGATCTCGGCGTCGGCCGGGAAGAAGCCCATGGTGGCGCCGTATTCGGGGGCCATGTTGGCCACCGTCGCGCGGTCGGGGACCGACAGGGCGGCGACGCCGGGGCCGCAGAACTCGACGATGGCGCCGACCACGCCCGCGCCGCGCAGCCTGGCGGTGATCGCCAGGGCCAGGTCCGTGGCCAGGATGCCGGGGGCGAGCGCGCCGGTGAGGCGGACGCCGACGACCGGCGGCCGCCGCATCACGATCGGCTCGCCGAGCAGCACGGAGGTCGCCTCGATGCCGCCGACGCCCCAGCCGACGACGCCCAGGGCGTTGATCATCGGCGTGTGGCTGTCGGTCCCGACCAGGGTGTCGACGCCGGCCAGGCCGTCCTTGTCGCGGACGATGTCCGACAGCACCTCGAGGTTCAGCTCATGGCAGATGCCGGCGCCCGGGGGCACGATCGACAGCCAGGGGAAGCGGCCTTCGGCCCAGCGCATGAAGCGATAGCGGCTGGCGTTGCGCTCGAACTCGACCTCGAGATTGCGCCCGGCCGCTTCGGGGCCGCCCCAGTGGTCCACCTCCACGGCGTGGTCGACCACCAGGTCCGCGCGCATGCCGGCGGGCAGGTCGATCGCGGCGCCGGTCGCCTCGGCGGCGTCCATCAGGGCCACGAGATCGCCCAGGACCGGCAGGCCGGCGGAATCCTGCATCAGCACCCGATCGGGGTGGAACACGATCTCGACGTCGCGCGCGCCGCTCGCCAGGGCCAGGATGGCCTCGTGCGTGACGCGCTCGCCGTCCTCGTGGCGCAGCATGTTGTCGAGCAGGACACGCAGGGAACGGGGCAGGGCGGCGAGGCTCTTGCCGACGCCGGGCAAGGCGGCCTGGCTCATGAAATCGACAGGGTCGAAGCCGGCCAGGGGCCGCCGGCATCCGAAGCTGTCGATCGGGAGGGTCACGCCCCGCCCCAGCTGTGCAGCAGGGCCTCGGACACGCCCTTGGCGCGCAGGATGGCCTTGAAGCGGTCCGGGTCGGTCGTATTGGCCAGGATCGCCTCGCGCTGTTTGGCCTCCTTGGCGGCATGCGCCCGGACCTGGGGCAGCAGCGCCGCCGCCTGGGCCGCCGGGATGGCGATCACCCCGTCGGCGTCCCCCAGCATCAGGTCGCCGGGGGCCACCATCATGCCGGCGCAGGCGATCGGCACATTGACCTCGCCGGGCCCATCCTTGCTGGGACCGCGGTGGACGGCCCCCTTGGCGTAGCAGGGCACGCCGCCCTCGGCGAATTCGGCGATGTCGCGCACCGCGCCGTCGATCACGAATCCGCCCAGCTGCTTGACGAGGGCGGTGGTGCGCATCAGGCCGCCGACCATGGCCTGGGTGAGGTCGCCCGCGCCATCGACGACGATGACGTCGCCGGCCTGCGCCAGGCTCAGCGCCACGTGGATCATCAGGTTGTCGCCGGGGCGCACGCGCACCGTGATCGCCGGACCACACATCGTCTCGTGGCCGTGGAACGCGCGCAGCCCCGTGGCGCCGACGCTGCGACCGAGGCAATCGCTGGCGTGGGCCGTGGGCACCTGGCGGAACTGGTCGATCAGGTCCGGCGCCAGCATTTGCGGCCGGGGGTGGACGGCGAGTCCGGGCGGCCACTGGGGGGAAGCGGGGGTAGTCATGATGCCGATGCCCTGATCGAGGAGTCGAGAACCGAAGGGTTGACGCAGAAGGACGGGTCGACGGGGCGGCCGCCGAGCCAGTCGAGGGCATGCTCCGCCGCGCCGGCGGCCACGGCGGCCAGCGCCTCGTGCGTGGAGCCGCCCACGTGCGGGGTCAGAAGCACGTTGGGCAGGCCGAGGAACGGATGGCCCGGGGGCAGCGGCTCTTCGGAGAAGCTGTCGAGGCCCGCGCCCCGCAGCCGGCCGCTGGCCAGGGCGGCGAGCAGGGCGGCCTCGTCGACCACCTCGCCGCGGGCCGTGTTGAGCAGGATCGCACCGGGCGGGAGCAGCGCCAGCTCGGCGGCCCCGAGCATGCCGCGCGAACTCGGATTGAGCGGGCAGTGCAGGGAGAGCACGTCGGCCCGCTGCAGGAACTCCGGCAGGGAGGCGATGCCTTCGTAGCCGCGCGCGCGGACGTGCGGATCGTAGACGATCACCTTCATGCCCAGGGCGGCGCCGATGGCGGCGACCCTGGAGCCGATCTTGCCGTAGCCGACGATGCCGAGGGTGCGGCCCGACAGCTCGATGCCGATCTGGTTCCGCGTCCAGCCGCCGGCATGGAGCGACCGGTCGTGCAGCACCAGGTCGCGGGCGATGGCGATGGCCATGCCGATGGTCATCTCGGCCACGGCCTGGGCGTTGCCGCCGCTGTAGAACACCGGCAGGCCGCGCCGCGTGGCGGCGTCCACGTCGATGTTGTTGACGCCCGCGCCGTGCTTGGAGATCACCTTGAGCGTCGGGCAGGCGTCGATGGCAGCCCCGTCCAGGGTCAGGGTGCGGCTGATGACGGCGTCGATCGGTTCGCTCGCCATCAGCCTGTCGAGCTCGGCCTTGCCGCCTTCGAGATAGAGGATCCGCAGACCGGACGCCCGCAGGCGGTCCGCGCCGGCCGACGCGAGCGCCGGCGCGGTCACCAATATCGTGTGCGAGGTGGCCGTGCTCACGGACGGCCGCCGGGGCGCAAGGACGGGGAACGCATCATGGTACGCACCTTAGGTTTACAGACGTCTGCCTAATAGCGGAAACGCAGGCCGATGGAGATGTCGCGGCCGACGACGTCGAAGAACGGAGAGTTGGCGGCGTGGGGCGCCTGGACAGCCAGGGGCACGATCGGCGGATTGACGTCGAACAGGTTGGCCACCCGGGCGTAGAGCTGCAGGTTCTTGTTGAGCTGGTACTGCCCGGTCAGGGCCACGTAGGTGGCGCTCGGAAGGTGGTTGTTGTTGATGTCGACGCCCTGCTTGTAGGTGGCGTTGAACAGGCCGCCGTCGACGTAGCGCACCTCGGTGACGAACGTGAACTTGTCGACGTCGTAGGTGGCCGAGACGTTGCCCTGCCAGTGCGGCAGGCCGCCGGCGGTGGGCTGGCCGGCGGTGTTGGTGGACACCCCGTTCACGATGGTGATCAGGTGCGGGACGTAGGTGGCGATGCCGCGCAGCCGCAGCTGGCCAGGCGCATCGTGGAACACCGCGTCGAGCGGGAAGCGATAGGCCGCCTCGATGTCGAAGCCGTCGGTGATGGTCTTCTGCGCGTTGAACTGCTGCGCGAACACCTGGCTGATCACGTTGTTGGCGTTGCGGGTGATGCCGGCGCACAGGCTGGTCTGGTGCTTGATGTAGCAGTCGTCGACCAGCGTCTGGGCGGCCAGGGTGGTGATCGCCTGGTCCAGGGTCAGGTGGTAGTAGTCGAGGGACACGCTGAGACCCGCGGCCCACTTGGGCTGGAAGATCACCCCGCCGGTCAGGGTGTTGCCGATCTCGGGCTGCAGCTTGGAATTGCCGCCGGTGAGGACCAGGGTCTGGTTGGTCTGGTTGAGGATCGGGTCGTTGATCGGCTGAATGTTCTGGGTGCGGCTGGTGTAGAGCTCGTTGATGTTGGGCGCGCGCAGGTCGCGGGACGCCGTCATCCGGAAGCGGATCTCGTCGGTGGGGGAATAGTTCAGGCCGGCCTTCCAGGTGTCGGCCCAGCCGCTGAACGAATAGTGGGTCTCGCGCACGGCGCCGTTGAACTCGAGGGTCTTCACCCACGGCGCGTTGTTGAGCAGCGGCACCACCGTTTCGAGATAGGCCTCCTCGACGCTGACGTGGCCGTTGAGTGGCTGGGCGTTGACGAGGCGCCAGCCGAACTGCTTGGAGATCGGGTCGGAGTCGCCCCCGGTGGTCTCGTAGCGCGCCTCCACCCCTGTGGCGATCGACACCGGGCCGGCCCACAGCGAGAAGGGCTCGCCGCTCAGGTTGGCGGCGGCGATCGACTGGGTCTGGGTCTCGTTCCACCATTGCGTGCCGGTGGCGTACTGCACCGCGGCGGAGGACACCGCGCCCGGGCCGAACAGGTTGACGGGAACGCAGCCGTTGGACGGATTGGTCAGGGTCGAGCGGCACACAGGCTGGCCGGTGGTCGGGCTGATCACCGAGTCGATGGCGTTCTTCCAGTTGCCCAGGTTCAGGTCGTTGCCGTCGGCGGCGTACTGCCGGTTGGTGCTGTATTGCAGGAACGCCGACCACTTCCAGGTGTCGCCGAACCGGCCGTCCAGGCCCGCGCCGTAGCGCTGGGTGGTGTTGAGGCCGAGCGCCTTGTTCCAGCCGAGCTCCAGGTTGGTGCGGCCCATGTTGAAGCTTGAGAGGCTGTTGGCCTTCATCGTCGCCAGGATGGACGCCGGCAGATAGGCGTTCTGCTGGGTGATGACGATGTCGCCGCTGTTGTAGCTGGGGATCACGTAGTAGCGCGACGCCTGGTTGGCGACGAGGGCGTCGGCCCAGCCGGTGACCTGGGGCGTGATGTCGTAGGACAGGTGGGTGAAGCCCACGGTGCGCTGGTTCTTCGCCGCTGCGGCCGCCTGCTGGCTGAGGTCGGCGCCGTCGCCGCCGACCATGAAGGTCGTGCCGGCGTAGGCCCCCTTGTTGAAGGGCAGGGGCTGGCCGCCCGCGCCGAACTGGATGTTGGCCAAGGGGCCGGCGCTGGTGATCACCCCGCCGTTGGTCATGCCCGACAGGCGCACGCCCGGCGTGATCAGCTGCCGCGCCACGCCGTTGTTGGGATAGCCGGGGTTGGCGACGGTGCCCCAGGCCTGGCGGCCCCAGTCGCGGTTCTCCTGCAGGATGCCGCCGTTGTAGTAGGCGTCGACGGCGACCACGACGTGGCCGCGGTCGTTGGCGAAGGCTGTGCCATAGCCGATGGAGCCGACCAGCTCGCGGGAGTCGCCATGCGGGGTCTCGCCCGCCTGGATATTGCCCTTCAGGCCGACGAAGCGGTTGTCCAGGGTCACCTCGACCACGCCGGCGACGGCGTCCGAGCCGTAGGCCGCCGAGGCGCCGCCGGTGACCACGTCGATGCTCTTGATCAGCGAGGAGGGCAGCACGTTGACGTCGGTGCCGCCGGTCGGCGAGGTCTGGGCGAAGCGGCGGCCGTCCACCAGCAGCAGGGTCCGCTGGGCGCCGACGCCGCGCAGGTTGAGGAAGGCCGAGCCGGGGTTGGTCGAGCCGACCGGGACGGTGGTAGGGGCGAGCTGCGGGATCTCGGTGACCAGGCTGGTGACCGTGCCGATCGCCTTGGACTGGATCTCCGTCTGCGAGAAGCCGGTGACGGGGGTGGGCGTGGTGAAGCCGCTGCGCACGATGCGCGAACCGGTGACCACCACGGTGGCGACGGTCCCGTCGGCCGCGGCCGCGGCCGGGGCCGCCGCGGCGTCCTGCGCGTTGGCCGAGGTGGCCGCCAGGCCGGCGGCCAGGGTCAGAGCTGCGGCGCCCGCGGCGTTGAGCCAGAGCGCCCGAGCCGTCTGCTTACGATGAAGATGTGCGTTGGCACGCATCGGCATTGTTCCCTCCCGGCGGTCTTGTGTTCGACCGTATTGGTGGCGCGCGACCATCCCCGTTCCGCGCCCGGGGGTGCGGAATGACAATCGTCGCCGTCTTGTTGTCCTGGTGATCCTGGCCCCAGGATCACCCCCTGTTGCGCTTGAGGGTCCTAGACCTGGGAGAAGCGCCACCCCTGTCGACGAGCCGGGGGCCGGCTTGCATGCGCCGAGCCTTCCGTCCGTCTGATCTCGACCCTGTCACAGGCCGTTCCATGAAGTCTATTTGCTTATTTTCATTAATTGATAGCGGTCAGTTATGGGTTGCGGCGGAGGCCGACCGCTCGGCCTCCGCGCCGACCGGCCAGGTCTGCGGGCCATAGGCCGGCGGCGTCGAACCGGCCTCGTAGGCCCCCAGGTCGGGCGCGGCGCCGGCGTAGCCGTCGTTGATCGTCGGCAGGACGGCCCCGCGGTCGATCGCCGCCGAGCCGGGGCGCAGGCGGAAGTCGAAGTCGCCGGGCCGGTAGACGCGCTGCGGATCCGAGCGGTCGGGCAGGCTGGCCTTGGCGAACACGTCGAGATCGACGGCCACGCCGTGACGCTCCAGCACCGTGCCCTGCTGGAACGCCTGCAGGGTCGGGAATTCCCGCCTCTGCGGGGGCGTCTTGAAGTCCGCCCTGACGCCGGCGGGGGGCGCGGACCAGGCGAAGGCGTACTTGGCCGACGGGTTGGCGCGCAGGCCGTCGTAGTCGGCGGTGGAATAGTTGGTCGTGGTGGTGAAGTTGAAGACCGAGTCCGCCCAGCCCTCGCCGATCATGATGTTGTTGAGGAAGTGGATGTTCGCCGCCGGCCCCACCAGGGTGCTCTCGCCGAAGAAGGTGTTCTGGTAGACGAGGATGCCGGCCGGGGTGTCCAGGAACTTCAAGGGGCCGCCGGTCGTGGCGTTGTAGACCAGGTTCTGGAAGAAATAGGCCGGACCGCCGAAGGTCGGCTGGGCGCTGAACGCGCCGCCGGTGGAGTTGAAGCAGCGGTTGCGGAACACGCGGATGTTCTGCGCCCCGCCGTCGGCCTCCACGCAGTTGTCGGCCATGACGGTGAAGTCGTTGTCGTCGATGTCGACGGACGAGGGCGCGAGGGCCGGATCGTCGCTCGGCGTGCCGTAGGTCGCCACGTCGACGCCGTCGTGCCAGCCCGCCAGGTAGTTGTGTTCGACCACGTGGCCCTGGCCATAGATCTTGACCGCATATTCGGAGGTCAGGGACGCGGGATAGCCGGGGAATTTCCCCCAGACCTCGGGGCGCCGCCAGCTCTGCAGCTTGTCGCGCTCGTGCCGGCCGATGAACACGTTGTCCGCGATGTAGTAGTCCTTGGCGCCGGCCCAGTCCTCCTGGACGCCCCGGCCGACGTCGACGAGCCGGGAGCGGACCAGGGAAAAGCCGCTGGCGCCGCCGATGTTCTTGAGCCCCAGCAGGAAGGCGAGGTTGGTGTTCCGGACGGTGATCCCCTCGATGTAGGTGTAGTTGGCGGCCAGCAGGTTGAAGAGGGTCTGGTTGCCGTCGCCGTCGAAGATCACCTCGCCGTCGCCGGCCCCCTTGATCGCGATCGGCCGGTCGGGCGTGCCGCTGACGGTCAGGTAGTAGGTGCCGTCGAACAGGGTGCCGTAGCCGGGATTGTTGCGGTCGAAGCCGCCGTACTGGAAGCGGTTGTCCTTGTAGACCCCCGCGTGCACCAGGATCGTGTCCCCGGGCCTGACCCGTGGCGGGAAGACGTTGGCGTGGTCGGACTGGCTGGAGCTCTTGTAGTAGGCGGCCAGCAGGCCGGTGAAGGCCGGCTGCTGCTTCGGACCGGCGTAGCCCACGGGATAGACGTGGAAGGTCCTGCCGTCCGTCGCCGGCGCGGGCCGGCGCCGGGTGCGCACCGTCACCTGCCGCGTGGCCGTTCCCCGCACGCCGTCGGCGTCCGACAGGACGAAGCGGCATTCGTATTCGGTGTCGGGCTGAAGGTTCAGGATCGAGCCGGCGAACATCTCGGGCGCCACGTAGTCGAAGTCGTGGTCGCCGTTGCTCGCCGCCTGGCCGAACACTTCTTCGCCGCCCAGGCGGAGCATCGGCAGGGCCTTGCGCCAGGCGCGCTCGCCCTTCTTGCGGAAGCTCACCGCCACTGCGGCGTTGCGGTTGTCGTCGCCCTTGATCCGCCATTCGAAGCCCAGCGAGACCAGGGTGGGCCGCTCGATCGTGAAGGCTCCCGCGGCGGTCGGGTTGGAGGCGGCCCTGGCCGCGCCGACGCCCAGGATCGCCAGTCCGGCGGCGACCAGCGCCGCTTTGCCAATGCCCATGTCGCTCTGCTCCTCTTCGGATGAGCCCGGGAGCGTCGCCGGCGACCGTCGCCTAGGCGTCCTGGATCAGATCCGCCTTGATGGTCACGCCGAGCCCGGGGGCGTCCGGCAGCTGGATGTAGCCCTGCTTGTCGATGCGCGGCGGGTTCTCGTAGACGCTCCAGATCTGGTCGATGTCGGCGACCGGCGGCTCGTAGAACACCTCCCACGCCGGGCCCTCGCCGTAGGCCGGGCCGAGGAACACCTCGTTGGGCAGCGACGCATTGACGTGGCCGGCGCAGAACACGCCGATGCCGAAGCCCACGTGGGCCACGCTCTGCCGGTCGTAGGCCTGGGCCAGGGTGGTCACCTGCCGCGCGATGGTGGGCCCGATCAGGCCGACCTCGAACTGGATGATGTCGAGCGATCCCAGCTCGAGCATGGCGCGATACTCGTGCAGGCCCTTGCCGCCCTCGCCGCCGGCCAGCGGGATGCCGATTTCCTTGTTCAGCTGGGCCAGCTGGTCGAAGTCCCAGCGCGGCAGGGGCTCCTCGAGCCAGCGCACGCCCAGCCGTTCGTACTCGCGCGCGGTCTGCAGGCTGCGCTTCATGTCCCAGCGCACCGGCCCGACGCCCCAGCCATCCGGCGCGTCGCCCGCCTGGTTGGCGTCGCAGATGATGACGAAGTCGTCGCCGACCGCCTTGCGCGCCTGTTCGACGAGCGCGACGTCCTCCTTCACGGTCTGGAAGTGGGCCCGGAACTTGATGGCGCGCCAGCCCTTGTCCTTCACCGTCTGGGCCATCCGCGCCCGCTCCTCGGGCGTGCCGAGCGCGGTCTGGCTGGCGTAGGGCATCAGCTTGCCGTCGCGCCCGCCCCACAGGCGGTAGAGCGGCAGGTCGAGGATCTTGCCGACCAGGTCCCACAGGGCGATCTCGACATTGGCGCCGCCGCCTTCGGGGTTGAACAGCTGGTAGGCGAGCTGCTGCACGTCCAGGGGATCGCGGCCGACCAGGAGGTCGTGGGCGGTGCGCAGCATGGCCGCGCTGACGCCGGGGCCGTAGCCGGTCAGGCCGGCGTCGGTGGAGATCACGGTGATGGTGTCGCCGCCGATGCGGAACGGCCGGCCGCCGCCGCGGAAACCGGGCCGCGGAACGATCGAGCCCAGCTCCTTGACGACGCGGACGCGTTTGACCTGGACGTTGGTGATCTTGACCTTGGGCCGCCCGGGGGCGGCCAGGGCCGACATCGGCGTCGCCGCAGCTGCGAGCAACAGGCCCGCGCCGCCCAGAAACTCCCGCCGTTGCATATGCGCCTCCCCGAACCTCCCCATACTCAGACCGGGGGCCTTTGTCTGCACTGTCGCCCACCCGAATTCATGACGTCCATTCTCTAAGTTTCATGGACCGATAACCTGGAGCTATTCCCGGCCGGTCGACTCGAACGGAACCTCGGCGGCGTGAAGCTTGATCAGGTCGATCAGGCTGAGGGCCGCGGGCGACAGGTAGGCCTCCGGCCGATAGAGCACGCCCAGGCGCCGGATCATGGTGGTGGCCTCAAGCGGGATCTCCTCCAGCGGATCGCCCACGCGGCCGGGGCCGAGGTTGCGCACCGACAGGAAGCTCAGCAGGTCGGTCTGGGCGATGACGTGCGGCAGCATCATCATCGTGCTGGTCTCGATCTGGACCTCGGGCGGCGGCAGGCCGCCCGCGACGAACACCCGCTCCAGCCACTGGCGCATGGCCACGGAGGGCGCGGGCAACACCCAGCGGTGCGCCGCCATGTCCTGCAGGGTGGCCTTGCGGCGGGTCAGCGGATGGCCCTTGCGCGCCACCACGACCACCTTGTCCTCCATCACCGGCAGGGACACGAATTCCCCGCTCGACTTGGAGATCGGTCCGATGACCAGGTCGAGCTTGCCGGCCGACAGCAGGGCCCGCAGCACGTCGTTCATGCCGATGGTCAGCTCGATGGTGACCTTGGGCGCATTCTTGAGCAGGCGTCCGAACAGGTTCGGCAGGAGGTATTCCGCGGTCGTGGCGGCCGACCCGACCCGCACGTGGCCGACCTCGCCGCGGGCGACGTCGCCCAGCTCGCGCATGGTCATGTCCACGGTGTTGCGCAGCTGCCGCGTGCGCGCCAGCAGCACCTCGCCGACCGAGGTCAGCCGCAGGCCGCGGCCCGAACGTTCGAAGAGATCGGCGCCGATGTCGGCCTCGAGACGGCGCACGCTCTTGGTGAGGGCGGGCTGGGTGCGGCCCAGGGACTGCGCGGCGCGTCCCATATGTCCGGCCTCGGCGATGGCCTGGAAGTAGACGAGGTCCCGGAGCTCCACGACGGATAACTTTCGTCTATCGATCTTCAGAGGAGTCCAGCTAAGCGGAATGGACGGGGGCCGCAACCCCTCGACTTTCGCCCGGCCATCGCGGAGGCCTTGCCTATTCGTACCTCAGCGCCTGCACCGGCCGGGCGCGGGCTGCGACGAGGGCCTGGGCCGAGACGGTGAGCCAGGCGATCGCCAGCGCCGCGCCGGCGGCCAGCAGGAAGAACGCCGGGTTCAGGTTGACGTGATAGGCGAAGCCCGCGAGCCAGCGGCTCATCGCGATCCAGGCCGCCGGCCAGGCGATCAGGTTGGCCCAAAGCACCGGCTTGGTGAATTGCCAGACCAAGAGGCGCACGATATCGCCGACGCTCGCGCCCATGGCCTTGCGCACACCGATCTCGCAGGTGCGCTGCTCGGCGGTGAAGGCCGAGAGCGCGACCAGGCCGAGCGCCGCGATCACCAACGCCAGCACGGCGCAAACCGCGATCGCGACCCCTTGGGCCAGGGCGCTGCGGTAGCGGTACATCATGAACTGGCCGGTGAAGGTGCGGATCATCGGCCGGCCGTCGCCGACCCTGGTCCAGATCCGGTCGAGGGCGGCCAGGGTCTGCGGGACCTCGCGCCCCTTCAGCCGGACGTTCAGGGCGGTGGAGAACAGGGCCGTCTTGGGACCGATGTAGTAGAAGGCCGGTTTGATCCTCGACCGGATGTCGCCGAAGGTGAAGTCGCGGACCACGCCGACGATCCGGCCCGGCCGCGCCGGCGGCGCGCGAGCCTCCGCGTCCGCGGCGCCATGCCAGAGCAGGGTGCGCCCCACCGCCTCGGCGGGCGAGGCGAAGCCCAGGGCCCGGACGGCGGTCTCGTTCAGCACCAGGTTGGAGCCGGCGGTGGCGCTCGCGTGGAGGGCGTCCTCGGGCCGGCTGCGGTCGAACAGCCGTCCGGCGACCGGCGTCAGGCCGTAGACGTCGAAGAAGCCGAAGTCGACGGGGTCGGCCTCGAAGCTCTGGCGCCGGTCGCCGAAGCTGACTCCATCGCTCAGGCTGTTGAAGGCCAGGACGCTGGAGCCGGAGCAGCCGGCCGCCGTCACCCCTGGCAGCGCCCGCACCTCGTCGCGGAAGTTGGCCGTGCAGGGCGCGACAAAGGCGATCAGGGTCTGGTCCTTGTCGACCCTCATGCCCTCGCCCAGGGCGAAGGCGGTCTGGCGGGCGATGGTGACGGTCATCACGATCAGGGCGATCAGGATGGCGAACTGGGTGACCACCAGCCCGTGCCGCACCATCGCCGAGCCACCGGCCTTGACCACCCCGCCCTTGAGTGCAGCGGACGGGGGGAAGGACGACAGCACCAGCGCCGGGTAGGCCCCGGCCGCGAACCCCACCGCCAGGGAGAAGGTCAGCATGCCGAGGGCGAGGCCGGGGTCGCCGAGGTAATCGAGGACCATCCGGCGTTGCAGGAAGGCGTTCACGGCGGGCAGCAGCAACTCGGCCAGACAGGCCGCCGCCACCATCGACAGGAGGACATGGATCAGCGCCTCGCCCACGAACTGCACGATCAGGTCGCGCCGCGTGGCCCCCGCGGCCTTGCGCACGCCCACCTCGAGTGCGCGCCGTCCGGCCCGGGCGGTCATGAGGGTGACGAAGTTGATCGTCGCGATGATCACGATCAGCACGCCAACCAGGCCAATGGCGGCGACCACTTGGGGATCGCCCTGCGGCTTCATCGCGCCCTGGTCGGCGCGGCGCAGATGGATGTCGGCCAGGGGCACGAGATGGCCGGTCTCGCTGGCGGCGCCGACCGCCTGCAACACGCCGGCCTGGATCGGCATCCGGTCATGGAAGAACTGCGGCAGCGCCCGCTGCAGGTCCTCGGCCCGGGCGCCCGGCCTCAGGCGGACGTAGGTCAGCGTGTTGAGGTAGAAGTCGCCGACCCCGTTCATCTTCTCCGACTGCTTGATCGCGGAGAAGGCCGACAGGCTGGAGGCGTAGAAGTCGCCGTCCAGGTGGGTGTTGGAGGGCGGGTCTTCGAGCACGGCGGCGATCCGCAGCGGGTGGCCGTCGACCAGAAGGCCGGCGCCGAGCGGCGCGTCGCGGTGGAAGTACTTGCGGGCCATGGCGCGGGTGATCACCAGGCCGTCGGGCTGGTCCAGCGCGGTCGCCGGATCGCCGGCGACTGCGCGCAGGGGCAGCACGCGGAAGAAACCGGGGTCGGCCCAGTAGACGTGCTGTTCGGCGGCGCGATAGTCGCCAAGGCGGACCAGGGGCGGCGAGAACGATTTCTGCAGCCGCGCCGTCTCGGCCACTTGGGGGAAGTGCAGCTTCATCAGCGGCGCCGTCCACACCTCGCTGACGAGGGATTCGACGGGGGCGGCGCGCGGCGTCTTGGCCGTGATCGCGACGAGGTAGGTGTGCTGGCCGCTGGGGATGAAGCGGTCATAGCTGAACTCGTCGCGGGCGTAGAGGGTGATCAGGATCGCCGCGGTGAAGCCGATCGCCAGCCCGAGGATCGAGATCGTCGCGTAGAGGCGGTTTCGCGCCAGATTGCCGACCGCGGCGGCCAGGTAGTTGCCGAGCATCCTGCGTCCCCCAAGGCGAGCCCAGTCCCCGACGGTCGTTTCGCCGTGGCCTCAGTATGCGGCGGCCTGGGCGCAGATCAAAACCGTGTTCTTCCAATTGGTTAGGCGATTTCCGATGGGCCGGCCGGACGGCCGGCGTTCGAAAACGGACACCTGGGCGGGCGGGCGCCTTTCCGTGTGGATCGCCGCCCAGGCCGGAGCGCCACTGCAGACCGGATCGATAACTCCAAGTTATGAGGCCATTACAATTAGATAATGGACGTGATCTGGTGATCGCCCAAGTCTGCACGCTGGCCGCGTCCGGATGAGAAGACCAAGGCGGGGAGGGCGCGCGCCCTAGTGACCGATGAGTGACGACCGCGACCTCTTCGATCGGACGGCCAACCTTTCGCGGCGGTCCGTGACCTTGCTCGCCGCGGGGGGCGCGGCGGCGGCGTCCATGCTGGCCGGCGCCCGGCGCGCCAACGCCCTGGTGAACGACGCCATGGCCAAGACGCCCGGGGTCAAGCTGGCCATCTCCTGGCGCGTCGATCCGAGCGACGACGACCTGAAGTTCCTGAACGAGATCGGCTTCAAGTACGTCTACTGCCCCGTTCGCGAGATGATGACGGTCGACCAGATGCTGGCGGTCAAGAAGCGCTATGCCGACGCCGGCCTGGTGCTGCACGACCTGCGCTACTTCGTCGGCGGCGCGGCCGAACGACCCCTCATCGACATGATGTTGGACCTGCCCGGACGCGCGCAGTCGATGGAGGTCGCCAAGACCTGGATCCGCAACACGGCCAAGGCGGGGTTCGACTACGTCGCCGCCCGGCTGATGAACACCGGCGTCTGGACCGATGGCGACGTGGACGTGCGCGGCGGCGCCCTCGGCCGGGAATTCGACGCCGCGTCGCCGGCGGTGCACGGCGACGGCGGCCTGGGCCTCGGAACGCCGGGATACGTCAAGCCAGCCCCGGGGCTCGACACCCTCTATTACGGCCGCACCTATGGCTACGACGAGCTGATGCACAACTTCCGCGCCTACTTCGTCGGCGAGATGGTGCCGCTGCTCGAAGAGACCGGGGTGTTCATGGCCTTCCATCCGGACGACCCGCCGCTCATCGAGCGCCTCGGCGGGGTCGACCGGTTCCTGAACAACTACAAGCGCATCATGGCCATGTTCGCCGCCGCCAACAGTCCCAATGTCGGCCTGGAGATGTGCTGCGGCGTGTGGACCGAGGGCGGTCCGGAGATGGGCGCCGACGTGCTCACGGCGCTCAAGAAATTCGGGGCGATGAAGAAGTACCGGGAGGTGCACTTCCGCAACGTCTCCGCCCCGCCGAGCCACGGCGTGCCCCGCTTCTCCGAGACGTTCCAGGACAACGGCTATTACGACATGTACCGGATCATGAAGACGCTGGTGGACATCGGCTATACCGGCATCGTCCACCTCGACCACACGCCGCGCATGGTGGGGGCGCCCTACGCCTACCCCGCCTACGCCGCGGGCTTCATGCACGCCTGCCTGGTCCGCGCGTTGGCCGAGCCCAAGGGCGCGCTCTGAGCCGCCGGACAGAACACCGACCGATGCGCCCGCTCGCCCTCGCCCTCCTCCCGGCCCTCGCCGGCCTGGCCGCCTCGCCGGCGGCGGCCCAGGACTTCGCCGCCGGCCCCGACCGCGACCTGGTGGCGGGCGCCTGCGGCCAGTGTCACGAGCCGAGCATCATCACCAGCCGGCACCTGTCGCCGGCGCAGTGGAACACCACCGTCAAGCAGATGATCTCGCACGGCGCGCGGGTGGCCGACCCGGACCTGCCGAAGATCGTCGCCTACCTGTCGGCCCACTATGGGACGGGGGCGCCGGGGGATGGCGGCGCCGGCGGCGGGGGCGGCAAGAGCGCGGGCCTCATCGCGCGGTCCCGCGCCAATCCGCTGCTGCTGCCGTCCTATCCGCCCAACCCCTGGCGCAAGGAGGAGGGCAAGCCGATCGAGACGCGCTGGCCGGAAAAGCAGGACGATGCGCCCGACTTCCCCGGTCAGACCCGCGCGCCGTATCACGCGAGCGCCGCCTACCGCACGGTGACCATCACCGACAAGCTCGTGCGGCCCTGGGCGGTGGCCTTCCTGCCGGACGGCAAGATGCTCATCACCCAGCGCCTGGGGACCATGGTCATCGTCGATCCCGGGGGACGCATCTCCGCGCCGATCGCCGGCGTGCCGGAACTGAGCGACACCGGCACCCAGGCGGGCCTGCTGGACGTGGTCCTGGACCCGAAGTTCGAGGCGAACCACCGCATCTTCTTCACCTACAACCGGCCCGTGGCGCCCAAGGGGGCCGCCTCGCCGCCGGACGGCGACCAGGACGCCATGTCGGTGGCCAGCGCGACCCTCGACGAGGCGGGGCTGGCGCTGAAGGACCTGAAGGTGATCTTCTCGGCCCGGCCGGCGGTGTCGGACAACCTCTATCTGTCCAAGCAGGGCAGCCGCATCGCCATCGCCAAGGACGGCTCGCTGTTCGTCACCATCGGCGACCGGGACACCATCGAAATCCCGCCGCCGCCGTGGATGGTGGCGCAGCACCTCAACAACACGCTCGGCAAGATCGTCCACATCCTGCCCGACGGGACGCCGGCCCCGGACAACCCGTTCCTGCACACCCCCGGGGCCCTGCCGGAAATCTGGGCGATCGGCGTGCGCAGCCAGGAGGGGCTGACCTTCGACGACAAGGGCCGCCTCTGGGAAGTCGAGGACGGGCCGCGCGGGGGCGACGAGCTCAACCTGATCAAGCGCGGCGCCAACTACGGCTGGCCGATCGTGGTCCACGGCATCGACTATCCGGGCTTCGTCATCGGCGACGGCATCACCCACCAGGACGGGATGGAGGACCCCCGCTACTACTGGGATCCGACAATCGCCCCGTCGGGGATGGTGTTCTACTACGGAGCCCTGTTCCCGCAGTGGCGGGGCAGCCTGTTCGTCAGCGCCCTGCGCGGCAAGATGCTCGATCACATCACGCTCTCGGCCGACGACAAGGTCGTGTCCGAAGAGCCGTTGCTGACGGAGCTCGACCAGAGGATTCGCGACGTCCGGGTCGGTCCGGACGGCGCGCTCTATGTGCTCACCGACGGAACCAGCCTGATCAAGATCGTGCCGCGATAGGGGCTCCGTCTCATCTGTTCTGGCGCGCAGTCCTTCCTCGGCGCCAGTGCACTCGGCCACAGCCCGTCTGGGCTGTGGCCATTCTTCCCCCTCGGGGCGATGCATTGCGACGGGCATACGTCTGTGTATCTCTGTATGCCAGCCGCGCTTGAAAAGCCCGTTCAGGGATGATGCGGGCCGACGGGAGGCGGGCCATGGGCGTCTTGGGAGCAATGCGTGCGGCGGCCGCCAGCGGCCTGTGGGCGGCTATGGGCGCGGCGTTGCTGTGCGGCGGGGCCGCGCGCCCCGCGTCGCCGGCCGACGTCGACGGCGCCGCCATCGCGGGCTACGAGCGCGACGGCCGGCAGTGGCCTTCCAACGGCGGCGGCTACTCGGAGGAGCGGTTCTCGCCGCTGACCCAGATCAACAAGGCCAACGTGGCCCGCCTGGGCTTCGCCTGGGCCGGCGACCTGAACTCGCAGGCCGGCATCGAGGGCACGCCGATCGAAGCCGGCGGCGTGCTCTACATGTCGGGCGCGTCCAGCCAGGTGTTCGCCTTCGACGCCGCCACCGGGCGGCCGCTCTGGCATTACCAGCCCACCCTGCACATCCCCCCGACCACGCCGGTGTGCTGCGACATCGTCAATCGCGGGGTCGCGGTGTGGAAGGGCCGGGTCTACGTCGGGGTGATCGACGGCCGTCTGGTGGCCCTCGACGCGGCGACCGGCAAGGTCGACTGGAGCGTCGACACCATCGAGGGGCGCAAGGGCGCCTACACCATCACCGGCGCGCCGCGGGTGGTGAAGGGCAAGGTCCTGATCGGCAACAGCGGCGCCGACTACGGCGCCCGGGGCTTCGTGACCGCCTATGACGCCGAGACCGGTCGCAAGGCCTGGCGGTTCTACACCGTGCCGGAAGGCCCGGACGCGACTCCCGAGAACGAGGACATGGCCAAGGCGCTGAAGACCTGGCCGAAGGATCCGATCTGGACCGGGGTGGGCGGCGGCACGGCCTGGGACGCCATGTCCTACGACCCGAAGCTGAACCTGATCTACGTCGGCACCGGCAACGGCGGGCCCTGGAAGAGCCAGCGGCCGGACGACCAGAGCGACAACCTCTACGTCTCCTCGATCGTCGCCCTGAACGCCGACACCGGACGGGTGGCCTGGCACTACCAGACGACGCCGGGCGACCACTTCGACTACACCGCCACCAACCAGATGATCCTGACCGACCTCACGCTGAAGGGCGTGAAGCGCCAGGTCATCATGCAGGCGCCCAAGAACGGCTTCTTCTACGTCCTCGACCGCAAGACCGGCGAACTGCTCTCGGCCCAGAAGTACGGCGCCGTCACCTGGGCCGACCATGTCGACCTCAAGACCGGCCGCCCGGTGCTCACCGAGCAGACCAACTACCGGACGCAGGACCGGCTGTTCTACCCCTACTACAACGGGGCCCACGACTGGCAGGCGATGTCGTACAACCCCCGCACGGGGCTGGTGTACATCCCCGCCCAGGACCTGCCGTACCTGCGCGGCCCGGACAGCGGCCGCTACATGTGGGACCTGGGCATTCCGCCCGACAAGCTGAGCGAGCTGACCGCGGGCCAGCCGAAGGTCGAAAACGGCGGCTTCCTGCGCGCCTGGGATCCGGTGCGCAGCCGGGTGGCGTGGGAGAAGAAGATCAGTTCCTCGTGGAACGGCGGCACGCTCTCGACCGCCTCCGACCTCGTGCTGCAGGGCGCCCAGGACGGCTATCTGACGGTCTATGACGCCCGAACCGGGGCGGTGCTGAAGACCCTCTTCACCGGCAGCGGGATGATCGCCCCGCCGATCACCTACAGCGTCGACGGCGTGCAGTATGTCGCGATCGGCGGCGGCCTGGGCGGCTCCAGCCGCGGCTTCATGGCCGACACCTCGGCCGCGCGCCTCTACGAGAACCGGGGGCGGGTGATGGTCTTCAAGCTCGGCGGGGGAGACGTGCCGACGCCGCCCCGGCGTCCGACGCCGAAAGGGCCCCTGAAGACCGATCTCTCAACCCTGCCGCCGGCCGATCCCCAACTGATGGCGCGGGGCTCGGTGCTCTACGCGCGGTGCATGTTCTGCCATGGCCGCTTCGGCTCGACGCCGGCGATCGCAGACCTGGGCAATGTGCGCCAACTCGGGCCCGAAGGCTTCCGGGCCATCGTGCTGGGCGGCGCCCTGAACCCCCGCGGCATGCCGAGCTTCGCCGGCAAGCTCACCGACGACGACCTCAAGGCGCTCTACGAATACATCTCCCACGGGGCGCACAACAAAGCCGGGGAAGTCGAGCATTTCTACTAGGGCGGCGCCTATCCGGGGATGTCGATCACCCCGACGCCGTTCTCGATCCGGATCTTGGTGCCGAAGGGTTCGGAGTCCTTCTGGATCACTTCGAGGATGCGCTGGGCGTCCTTGCCGGTGGCGAGGGCCGGAACGCTGAACACCGCCGGCCGGTCGGTCATGATCGTCAGCGGATACACCCGCACCACGGACGGCTTGCCGCCCTTGAATTCGGTGATGGCGACAGCAGTGTCGTAGTTCGAGGCCGGAGACCGGCGGCCCGGACCGCCGACCCCGAAGAACAGGCTGCCGAACGAATAGAAGATCGGCTTGCCCTTGTAGATCTCGATCCCGTTCAGCTCGTGCGGGCCATGGCGGATGACGATGTCGGCCCCGGCGTCGATGGCCTTGTGGAACAGCAGGGGGAGGAAGTCGGCGGGCACGGCGCCGTCGGCCAGGCCGGCGGTCTCGTGGGCATGGATCGAGAAGGCGACGACGTCGTTGGTGCGCTTGGCGGCGGTGATCGAGGCGAGGATGGCAGCCTCGTCCTCGGGGTTGGCCGTGTAGGTCATCCGGGGAGAGGGGCCGACCACGAAGGTCCCGCCCCCGGCGTCGAGCTGGGACGCGTCGGTGTAGGTCACCCCCGGCGCGTTGCCCGGTACGAAGGTATTGCCGCCGAAGCGGACACGGGGCGCGCCCGGGGCCTGTCGCCCGCGGACGGCGGCCAGGCGCCGGATGAGCGCCATCTCCTCCTCGGTGACGACATTGGCGGCGGCGGTGCGCAGGGTGCTGATGCCCGGCCGCGGCTTCAGCGCGCCCCGACCGTCGGCGGCGGGCGTGGCCGGATTGAAGGTCGAGGCCGTGGCGATGAGGGCCACGCGTCCCTTGGGCGTGGGGAACACGCCGGGCTGGCGCGCCTGGGTCAGGCTGCCGCCGGCGCCGGCTTCCACCAGCCCCGCCCTGCTGACCGAGTCCATGGTGGCGATGAGACCCTCGGGTCCCCAGTCGCCGGCGTGGTTGTTGGCCATGGAAACGATGTCCAGCCCCATCGCCTTGAATTCCCGGTCGAGCCCCGGCTCGAACAGCGGATAGCCGCCCCCGTTCTGCGCGGCGCGGGTGCCCTTGAAGGTGTTGAGGTCGAAGGCCGAGCCCTCGTGGTTGGCGAAGGCGACATCGGCCCCTTGCAGGAGCTTGGCGACCTTGGCGAATTCCGGATCGTTCAGGCCGACCATCGGCGTCTGGGGGCCGAGCAGATCGCCCGAGGCCAGGAAGGTGAAGCCGTCGGCCACGGTCGCTCTCGACAGGTCGACGGAGGCCGCCTTGGGGATCGGGACGCGCAGTCCCTCGTCGTTCATCAAACCGGGCTGGTTCCCGCCAACCTGAGCCGCAGCGGCCCCGACGATGGCCATCCATCCGGCTCCCGCGAGCAGCAGTCCCCGCATCGGCGTCATCCGCATCCCCTCCACCCTAGTGTTGTGCCAGCCGGCTGCAGAACAGGTTCGGTCCGCCGGTCTTTGAAATTGCGCAGCCACACTAGGCCCTGACCGGTATCGGATAGTCGAGTCCCGGGAAGCGGCGGCAAATCGCCTATCCGACCGTCATCCGCCCGAACGCCGCCCATTGGGTGATGGTCGCGGTCAGGGCGTCCGCGACCGGGTGCTGGCCGCCGGGGCCGATGATGACGAATTCCAGCTCTGGCAGGACCGGCAGGCCGGGCCGGGGCGGGATCACGGCCAGGCCCGGGGGGATGAGGCGGGTGGAGTGCGGCATCAGGCCGATGCCGGCGCGGGCGGCGGCGGTCAGTCCGCTGAGGCTGCCGCTGGTGAAGGCTGTGCGCCACGGGCGGCCCGCCGTCTCGAGGGTCTCGATGGCGCGGGCGCGCGTGACGCTGGGCGGCGGATAGAGCAGAAGCGGCAGGGGCGCGTCGGCCTCGGGCTCGAAATCGGGCCGGGCGACCCAGGCGATCGGTTCGCGCCAGGCGATCGTCCCGCGTCGGTCGCCGGCGCGGCGCTTGACGAACAGGATGTCCAGGGCTCCCGCGTCGTAGGCGTCATAGAGGCTCTCGCTGAGCCCCACGCTCAGGGCCATGTCCACCTCGGGGTGGCGGCGCACGAAGGCGGCCAGGATATCGGGCAGCGCCGAGAGCACGAAGTCCTCGGACGCGCCGAAGCGCAGCCGGCCGCGCAGGGGCGCGCGGCTGACGAACCGGGCCAGCCGCTCCAGCGCCTCCAGCACGCGGCGGGCGTGGTCGAGGATCGCCTCGCCGTCCGGGGTGATCGCCACCGTGTGGGTGTCGCGGTCGAGCAGCCGCCGGCCGATCGCCGCCTCCAGACGCTTCACATGCTGGCTGACGGTCGATTGGCGCAGACCCAAAAGGCGCGCGGCGCCGGTGAACGAGCCGGCCTCGCTGACCGCCACATAGGACCTGAGCAGGTCGGGGTGGATCCCTTCAATCATCACAAGTCATGATAATTGATATCACGGTCAGTGCAATTGTGCGTCACCGCGTCGGGGCCTAGGTGATCCTCCAGCGACACAGGAGGCTGTCATGCGTGCTATCCGGACCCTGATCGGGCGACTGCCGATCGACCCCTATCTGCTGATGCTGCTGGGCACGGTCGGCCTGGCCTTCGCGGCCCCCGCGCGCGGCCCGGTGCGTTCGGCCACCGAGGTCGGCGCCTATGGCGCGGTGGCCATGCTGTTCTTCCTGTACGGCGCGCGGCTGTCGCCCCAGGCGATCTGGGCCGGCATCACCCACTGGCGGCTGCAGTCGCTGGTGTTCCTCAGCACCTTCGTGCTGTTCCCGGTGATCGGGGTGACGGTGGGGCTGGTGGTGCGGCCCTGGCTGCCGGCGGACGTGACCACCGGCCTGACCTTCCTGTGTCTCCTGCCGTCCACCGTGCAGTCGTCCATCGCCTTCACCTCGATCGCCCGCGGCAATGTGCCCGCGGCGCTGTGCAGCGCGTCGGTCTCCAACCTTCTGGGCGTGGTGCTGACGCCGGTGCTGGTGTCGATCCTGTTCCCGGCCAAGGGCGGGGTGTCGCCCGCCGCCCTCGGCGACATCGCCCTGCAGATCCTGCTGCCCTTCGCCCTGGGTCAGGTCGCGCGGCGCTGGATCGGCGCCTGGCTGCTGCGCCACCCGGTCCTGACCATGGCCTTCGACCGCGGCTCGATCCTGTTGATCGTCTACGCGGCCTTCAGCGAGGGCATGGTGGCAGGCGTGTGGAAGGCCCTGTCCATCGGCGACCTGGGCGCGGTGGTGGTGCTGGACCTGATCGTGCTGAGCCTGGTGATCGCGGCCACCACCGCGATCAGCCGCCGCTTCCACTTCTCCACCGAGGACGAGATCGCCATCGTCTTCTGCGGCTCCAAGAAGAGCATGGCCGGCGGCATCCCCATGGCCAACATCCTGTTCCCCGGCCATGCCGTCGGCCTGATCGTGCTGCCGCTGATGATCTTCCACCAGGCGCAGCTGTTCGTGTGCGCCACCCTGGCCCGGCGCTACGCGGCCCGGGGGGCGGCGCCCGCCGCCAGCCGCTCGGCCGTCGGGCGCTCAGCCGCTCCGCGTTCCTGGTCCGGCGCGAAGTCTTATCCTTCGTGAGCCGGACCTACCGATCGCCATGTGGCTTCGGCAGCCGAAGCGGGCCCTCGGGTTCGCTTCGCGCGGCGTTCATCTCGACCGAGAGGAAGGTGTAGTAGCCGGTGATCCCGGCCAGATCGACCACGCCCTTCTCGCCCCACCGCTTCAGAGCCCGCGCATAGGTCGCGTCCGAGACCTGATGATCGCGCTGCAACTCGGTGGTGAAGTCATAGCAGATCGCCTCGTCATCGCTCATGCCGCCGGGCCGGCGCCCGTCGGCGACCGCGTCGATCTTGGCCTGGGCGATGCCCTGGCTGGCCGCGATCGGGGCGTGGACGTTCCACTCGTAGTCCTGGCCCCAGGCGCGGGCGGTGATCAGAATCACGAACTCCGAGAGGGTGTTGCCGATCGCCGAGTGGTAGCGGAGGTAGTCGCCCATGCTTCGGGCCGAGGTCATCAGCTCGGGGCTGCGCATCATCATGGCGAAGGGCCCGAACGGCGGCTGGCCGCGGGCGGCGGCGAAATCCTTGGCCGCCTGTTGCTGGAGGGCGTCATAGGACGCGGGCGGGACCGGGCCGAGGCGGGGTTGCGCCTGGACGGCCGTCGCCGCCAGCGCGAGGATGATGATCGCGAGCCTCATGTTTCCCTCCGCTCCCCGAGCGCCTGGGCCGGGCGTCTCGATGGACAGTAGCGAGTTCCGGGCGGGTTGCAGAAAGAAGGCCACCGCCGCCAGGGCGATGGCCCGAGTGTCCGACCCGGGAAAGCGAGTCGGGGGGAAGGTCTCAGAACGGGGTCACTTGGCGCCGACCACCACGGCGCCCGGTATGCCGTCGCCGCCGCCGATCTTGCGGCCGTCGGCCAGGGTGACGAAGTCGATGCTGCCCCCGGCCTTGCCGTCCTTGAACGGATGGGCGGTGAGGGTGATGGTGTCGCCGGCCTTGACCGTGTCCTTGGTCCAGCCAAACTTCTTGAGCACGGCTACGGCGCCGCCTTCGAAGTCGTAGGTCTTCTGCTGCCCGTTCTCGGTGACGACCATCTGCAGCCAGACGTGCGGATTGGTCCACTGAAGCTCTTTGACGGTCCCTTTGACGTCGATCTTCCGGGTGTTGTCGAACATGGCGAACGAGTGGTGGGCCGACGCGGCCGAACCGGTCGCACAGACGGCGGCGGCGATCGTGACGGCAAGGGGGAGGTTCTTCACTGGAGCATCCTCGAGATGGTTGTGATGGACGGCGTCAGCCGCGCTCTTTGTTGTTCTCGCAGATGTATTCCTCGAACCGGCTGCCGGCGGGCATCTGCGTGTAGGTGCGGGTGAACCTGAACGGCTCCTGGAAGGCCTCGGGATCGGTCAGGATCATCTGGTCTTCCATCTTGCCCGGGCCGGTGCGGCGGAAGCGCTCGGTCACCTTCAGCTTGTCGCTGAACGGGATGCCGCCCCGGTCGAGCGTGCCCTCGCGCAGGGCGATCGTCTCGACGACCAGGGTGTCGCCGTCCCAATGGCCGACGGAGTCGCCGCTGAAACTCGGATCCACGTCCGGCGTGTGGCCGCGCCCGTCGATGTAGACGCGCCGGATGTCGTGCAGCACCCCGAGGTTGAACGTCAGCTGACCCGGGGTCTGGATGGCCTCCATCGGCATGGTCATGAACCGCGGCAGGCCGAACGCCAGGCATTTCGACACGGAGTCCAGGGGCGGATTGCCGGCCTGCATCGCCTTGGTGTCCCGGTCGAAGCGGGCCTGGTAGGGGGGCGTGAGCTTGGGTCCCGGAGGATGGGGCATCCTCGCGAACACGGCGTCGGGAATGCCGACCGCGGCGGCCATGGCGGCGGTCATCACGTAGGAGCCGGCCTGGTCCGGATTCCACATTCCGGAAAGATCCGGATGCGCCGGGTCGCCATAGAGATCGTGCGGCCGGCTTGAAGCCGACCCGTCCTGCGCCCGGGCCGGAGGCGCCGACGCGCCGATGGCGCCGAGGGCCAGGACCGTGACGGTGGTGCAGATAGCGAGGCGTTGGGCGCGCTTGTTTTGCGACATTCGGCTTCCTCCTGCGCCGAGCGTTAGCACCAGCCGAAATTAAATTCCAGTGGCAGGAATTATTTCTCATGCTCAAAAAGGGCCGGACCTGCGCCGGTCTCCGGGAGGGTTGCGGCGCGGGGGGGCATGCCCTATTCCGGCGTTCAGAATTTTCGAGGTCTCAGAGTGGCCAAGCAGCAGATCGCGGCGAAGCAGAAGCTCAAGCGCAATCCGGGGCGTCCCTATTCGGCGGACGCCAACGACGCCCGCGAGGCGATCCTTCAGGCGGCCTGCCGCCTGCTCAAGGACAAGCTGCCGGCCCAGGTGACCAACTCGATGATCGCGCGGGAGGCGGGGGCCGATCCTGCCCTGATCCGCTACTACTTCGGCGACCGGTCCGCGCTGTTGCTGGCGGTGGTCGAGGAGCTGCTGAAGAACATCCGGTCGCCGGCGCCGCCCACGCCGATGGACGCCGAGGCCTTCATCACCTGGCGGGTCGATGCGACGCTGCGCTTCGCGCGCAGCGCCCGGTCGATGCAGAGGCTCATGGTCGACGAACTGGCCGAGGCCGGTTCGCCCGAGGTCCGCGAGGCGATCCATCAGCGGAACAAGGGCCTGGTCGACCGCTATGCGCAGATCCTCAAGGAGCAGGCGGGCGACAGCCTCGTCGACGTCGACCCCCTGTTCCTGCACGTGGCCATCCTGGGCGTGTGCGAGTTCTTCACCGCGGCGCAGTCGGCGATCATGCCCCTGGCCGAACCGGGTACGGATCCGGCGGACCTGGCGTCGCGCTACGAGGCCTTCGTCATCGACCTTTTCCTCAACGGCCTGCGACGGCGGTAGGCGGTCGCCGCGCGCCGGATTGCCCCTTGTGGGCGTTGGGATTTAATTCTAGCAATAGGAATTATGGGGGTCCGCCAACAAGCCCAAGGACGTTCGCGGCTAGTATTTCCTGATCCGGGAATATCGGCCGGCGCGAACAAAGGGTGAGGGCCCGGGGAAACGAGTCGTCCGCGCCCGTCGCGGGGACGGCCAAGGAGGAGGGCGCTTCCATGCGGGTGGTCTTGCGGTCTGCAGCTTTGCTCGTGGCGGCCATGCTCGCCTCCGCCGCCTCGGCTCAGGCGCCCGACAACAGCCACGTGCCGCTGATCCCGTTCGACACCGAACCGTTCATCAAGCTCAAGCCAGGCCAGAACCTCGGCGAGGTCCTGGGCGTGACGGTCAATTCCAAGGGCCACGTGGTGATCCTGAACCACCCGGGCTCCAGCACCGGCCCGCTGTTCGGCAACGCCTCGACCGAGATCTTCGAATACGACGCCAACGGCAACTTCATCCGCGAGATCGGCCACGGCGTCTACGGCCTCGGCTACACCCACTCGGCCCGCTTCGACCGCCACGACAACCTCTGGGTCGTCGACAAAGGCACCATGGCGGTCGTGGAGTTCGATCCGGACGGCCACGTGCTGATGAACCTCGGCCGGCGGGACGAGGGCTACGACTCGGTCAACCACGCCCCGGTCAAGCAGTCCGAAGCCAGGCCGCGCGACAGCTGGTTCGGCGGCCCGACGGACGTCGCCTGGGACCAGGACGACAACATCTTCATCTCGGACGGCTACGAGAACTCGCGCATCGCCAAGATCGACAAGAACGGCGACTGGGTGACCAGCTGGGGCAGCTACGGCTCGGGCGGGGTCCACGCCAACGAGAACCCGGGCAAGATCAACAATCCGCACAATCTGCAGGCCGACCGGCAGGGCAACATCTACGTCGCCGACCGCGGCAACCGGCGCATCCAGGTGTTCGACCGCAACGGCAATTTCCTGCGCTTCCTGTTCCTCAACGCGCCCTACGACAAGTCGCACCACCCGACCCTGGGCGGCCTGCCGAAGGACGTGAGCACGCGGCCGGACGAGACCATGCCCTGGGCCCTGTGCATCACCAACACGCCGACCCAATACCTCTACGCCATCGATGACGAGCCGGGCCGCCTCTACAAGATGACCCTGGACGGCAAGATCCTCGGCATGCTCGGCATCTCCGGCCGTCAGAAGGGCCAGTTCAACTGGCCCCACGCCATCGCCTGTCCCTCGGAGAACACCGTCTTCATCGCGGACATGAACAACTGGCGGCTGCAGAAGCTCACCCTGCACCCCGAGCGCGCCCAGCCGGCCAAGTAAGATGCTGAGCCGGCCTTTCCTGTCATCAGGTCACGCAGCGAGCCCCGCCTGCGGCTGCTGCCTGCCGCGCCGCGGTTTCCTGGCCACCGCCGCCGCCGCCGCGAGCCTCGCCGGCGCGTCGGCGACCGGGGCGGCGACGCCCCGGGACATCGTCGATGTCCACGCGCACTTCACGCCGCCCACCTTCCGCCCCGCGGGCATCGCCCAGGGGCCGATGGCCGGGTGGTCCGTGGAGAGGCAATACGAGGAGATGGACAAGGCCGGCGTCCGCCGCGCCCTGCTGTCGATCACCACGCCGGGGGTGACGGTGGCCGGGGACGCCGGTCTCAAGCTCGCCCGCGAGGCCAACGACTACGGCGCCCAGGTCGCCGCCGACTCCAAGGGGCGCCTCGGCCTGTTCGTCTACGTCCATCGGCCCGACCAGACGGACGTGGCGCTGAAGGACATCGAATACGGTCTGGACACGCTCAAGGCCAACGGCGTCTGCCTGTTCACCAGCTATGGCGGCAAGTACCTGGGCGATGCGGTCTACGATCCGTTGTTCGCCGAGCTCAACCGGCGCAAGGCGGTGGTCTATGTGCACCCGACCTCGGCCGCCTGTTGCGCCAGGGTGGTGCCGGCCGTGCCCGACACGGTGGTCGAGTTCGGCACCGACACCACGCGCGCCATCACCAGCTACGTCTACCGCGGCGCCGCCCGCCGCTTCCCCGACGTGAGGATGATCTTCAGCCACTCGGGCGGGACCATGCCGTTCCTGATCGAGCGCTACGATTTCTTCGACAAGTCGGGGCAGGGGAAAACCGGGGCGCCGGACGGGTTCAGGACCGAGATCGCCAAGTTCTGGTTCGACATCGCCCAGGCGGCCAATCCGGTCGCCACCCACGCGCTGCGGGCGGTCGTGCCGACCAGCCAGATCGTGTTCGGCACCGACTATCCCTACCGCACGCCCATCGAGCACGTGCAGGCCCTGGAGGCGGCCAAGGTGTTCGACGCCCGCGAACTGGCCGCGATCTACCGGGGCAACCTGACCCCCCGGTTGGGGGCGCTGCTGGCCTAGGGCGCCCGTGTTCGAGGCGGCGCGCCGTGAAATTCTCGCATCATGAGTTTGGAATTGGCGACATGAAGACATCGACGAAGTTGGTTCTGGCGGCGACGACCGGCGCCCTGGCCCTCGCGCCGCCCCGGGCGGCTCCGGCGGCGGAGAAGGGCGTGATGCTGATGAACCGCATCGGTCCGTCCAAGCTCGAGCTCTATGTCGCCAACGCCGATGGCGCGGGCGAACACCGCCTGCTGCCGAACTCCACGAACCTCGACTACGACGCCAGCTTCTCGGCGGACGGCAAGTGGATCGTCTTCACCTCCGAACGCGGCGGCGCCGGGCAGGGCCAGGCGGACATCTGGCGAGTCCATCCGGATGGCGCGGGGCTCGAGCGCCTGACTTCCGATCCCTCGCTCGAGGACGCGGGCGTGCTGTCGCCCGACGGGACCAAGCTGGCCTACGTCTCCACCAAGGGCGGGGGCAGGACCACCAACATCTGGGTGCTCGACCTCAAGACCAAGCAGGCCAAGAACCTCACCTGGGACGGCAAGAGCACGCCGTCGCCCACCATGAACAGCAACTTCCGCCCCTCGTGGTCGCCGGACGGCCAATGGATCGCCTTCAGCTCGGACCGGGGCGAGAAGTGGGCGGGGGCCGAGGTCGGCGCCGGCGTCGGCCACACCCAACCCCTCAGCCTGTATGTTATCCACCCCGACGGCACGGGCCTGAAGCGTCTCACGACCACGACGCCGGGCCTGTCGACCGGCGAGCCGCGCTGGACCCGCGACGGCAAGAAGCTGCTAGCGTACGAGATCAAGACGCCCGACACCATGGGCGCACGCTTCGCCGATTTCGCCGGCCCCTACATCACCGCCGCCTCGCAGATCGTGGAGATCGACGTGGCCACCGGCGCCAAGAAGGACGTGACCTCCGGCGCAGGCCTGAAGACCGATCCGCAGGATCTCGGCGGCCGCATCGCCTACAATGTGAAAGGCGGGCCGAAGGAGGGGCCGGGCCAGGGCCTGGCCTATTCAGACGGCTCGCGCGGCCCGCTGGGCAAGCTGCGCAACCCGTCGTGGTCGCCCGATGGCAAGCTGGTCGTCTACACCAAGTACGACATGACCAATCGGGCGCAGTACAGCCCGCTCTACAGCTGGGACAAGGGGCGCGAGTACCGCTACACCGACGTCTTCCCCACCCTGTGCAAGAAGACCGGCAAGCTCGCGATCACCGACCTGAACTTCCCGGTCGGCAATCCGACCGCCTCGCTGAGCGTGATGAATCCCGACGGGACCGATCGGAAGAAGATCTTCCAGCGGCAGGACGGGGCGGCCCTGATGCCCACCTGGTCGCCCGACTGCCAATGGCTGGCGGTCGGCGTCGGCGTCTTCTTCGGCGGCCGCAACTTCAGGCCCGCCAACATCCAGCTGGTCAAGGCGGACGGCTCGGAGACCAAGGAACTGACCATGGGCAGCCTGAACATCGGCTTCCCGGCCTGGTCGCCCGACGGCAAGACCATCATCTACCGCGTGTGGGGCAAGGAGGGCGGCAAGGACGTCTTCGGTCTCCGCTCGATCGACCTTGCGACGCGACACAACACGGTGCTGACCACAACCTGGGACAACTTCCCGTTCTTCTCGCCGAGCGGCGACCGGGTGGTGTTCACCCGGCAGATGCCGAACACCGACTTCGAGGTGTTCACCATGAAGCCGGACGGGTCGGACCAGACGCGCCTGACCTACACCGCCGGGGCGGACGCCCATGCGACCTGGTCCGAGGACGGCAAGGAGCTCTGGTTCGAGAGTTCGCGCAGCGGCTTCAAGGACGAGGCCTCGCTCTACGACACCTCGCCCCAGCCCTACGCCCAGGTCTTCCTGATGAACCGCGACGGCTCGAACGTGCGCGAGGTGACCGACAGCAAGTGGGAAGACTCGATGGGGACCTACCTGCCGGCCAAGCGCTGAACGACGGCGCGATAGAGGGGGAACGCGTATGAGCCGATTGGACCTGATGGAAGATGGCCTGACGCGGCGGGCCCTGTTCGGGGCAGGGGCCGCCCTGGCCCTGGCCGGCGTCGCCCATGGCCAGGGCAGTCCGGTCGGCAACGGTCAGCCGGCCACGGTGATCGACACCGAACTCAAGGCGCTGTCGCCCAACGTCTACGCCTTCCTGCAGCGGGAGGCGAAGGGCCAGAGCAACCTGTCGGTGTCCAACTTCGGCTGCGTGGTCGGACCCAAGTCGATGCTGGCGATCGACGCCGGCGGCGGGCCGCAGCATGCGCGCAACTTCATCGCCGCCACCCGCTCGCTCGGCAAGCCGTTCGACCGGATCGTGATCACCCACGAGCACCCCGATCACATCGTCGGCCTGACCCAGTTCCCGCCGGGGATCGACATCGTCGCCCAGGAGGAGACCCGGGCGCAGATGGTCAAGATGGGCAAGCCGGGCACGCCGCCCTACTGGGCGACCAATCCCGCCTGGGGCCGGCCCGGCGACGTCAACCAGGTCATCCTGCCGACCACCACCTTCCACGATCGCATGAGCGTCTGGTACGGCGACACCCAGGTCGACTTCCTGTGGCCGGGCCGCGCCCACACCTCGGGCGACGCCATCATCGCCCTGCCCAAGGAGAAGATCGCGTTCCTCGGCGACATCGCCTTCTTCGACGTGACGCCCCTGGTCGCGTCGGGGTTCTATGCGGACTGGATCAAGGTCTGCGACCGCCTGCTCGCGGACCCGAACATCCAGACCATCGTTCCGGGCCATGGCCCGGTCGGCGGCAAGCCCCAACTGGCCGAGATGAAGGGCTATCTCGAGCTGATCCAGACCGAGGGAAGCAAGGCCTTCAAGAAGGGGACGAGCGCCGGTCGCGCCGCCGCCGAACTGGATCTGGGCAAGTATGCGAGCTGGACCGATCCGGACCGCGTCGCACCCAACATGGCCCGCCTCTACAGCGAGCTGAAGGGCACGATCGGCGCCGACCAGGACCGCGGGGCCGCGGGCGCCGCCATGGCCGAGTACAACCAGCTCAAGGCCAAGCGCTGAGCCTTTCGGAGGGCGGCGGCTCAGATCCCGCCGCCGTCCGCCCGTTCTGACTTGCGCAGATTGATGACGATGCGGTCGGGCTCGGTGTCCACATCCACCGGCAGCATCGCCGCCAGCGCCGCGGCGAAGGCTTCGTTGTCGCCCGTGCGATAGCTGCCGCTGACGACCACGTCGCCCATCGAGGCGTCCGGCAGCTCCAGTTGCCGCCGGCTGTAGCGGTTCAACTCTTGGACCACGTCGCGCAGAGGGCGGCGCTTGAAGATGGCCTGGCCGTTCTGCCACCCGGTGAGGACATCGAGATCGGGCCGGTCCGCGACGACCTGCCCATGGTTGAAGGCCAGTCGATCGCCGGGCGACAGCAGCCGGCGGTCAGACGCGTTTTCGACCAGGACCTTGCCGCGGGTGAGCAGGACGCTCGTCGTGCCATTCTCCCGATCGACGTCGAACACGGTGCCGACGGCGATCACCTGCTTGTCGGCCACCTTGACCACGAACGGCCGGCTTTCGTCCTTGGCCACTTCGAAATGACCCCGGCCATGGATCAGCTCGATGGCGCGGCGATGGCGGCTCATCGACACCCGGATGGCCGTGGAGGTGTCGAGCATCACCAGCGAGCCGTCTTCCAGGGCGATGCGGCGCTGCTCGCCGAACCCGGTCTGGAATTCCTGCGTCGTGGGCCGGAACGGCGCAGCCCAGACCAACACGATGCCGCTCGCGACGGCCGCCGCGGCCAGGCCGGCGACGGCCCATCGCGCCGCGGCCTGGTCGCGCCAGGACGGTTTCCTCGGCTGAAGATCCGGGCCGAGCATCTCGAAGGCGGTGCTGGCGAGATCGAAGGCGGCGCGGTTCTCGGAGGCCTGGTCCAGCCAGACGCGGAAGGCCCCCTCGTCGGCCGAGGTGGCCTCGTCCGAGCGCAGCCGGGCCAGCCAGACGGCCGCCTCGGCGCGCGCGATCGACTTCGGATCGGTCCTTCTCATCTCAATCGCCGATCCGGTCCATCAGGAACAAGGTGGCCTTGGCGATGTGCTTCTCGACGGCGCTGGGCGAGATGCCGAGGATCTCCGAGATCTCCCGGTATTTGAGCTTCTCGATCCGATGCATCAGCACGATGCGGCGGGTGCGCGGACTGAGCCGGGCGAAGGCGGCCTTGAGTTGGTGCAGCCGCTGGCGGGCGTTCAGGGCCTCGTCCTGCAGGGGTTCGCCGTCCCGCAGGGACAGCAGCAGGGCTTCGCTGGTCACCATCGGCGCCACATTGGCCCGCCGATGCTGGTCGCGGGCCATGTTCACCGCGGCGCGGACCAGGAATCCAGACGGGTTCTGCACCTCGTTGACCCCCTGGAATTCTTCCAACTTCACGTAGGCGGCCTGCAAGAGATCCTCGGCGTCAGAAGAGTGGGTGAGCGAAGCGATGGTTCGTACGAGCGTTCGCCAAACCGCCGCCGTCGGTACAAATCTGTTACCCACGCGCGCCCCCCAAATTCGACTGGCCACCCCGCTCTTCAGGCGGAATTTGTCCCGTCCCCACGACGACGAGCGAGCGCCGCATTTCCCCAGTTTTTTGGTCCGCCGGCCGGATCGGCCTGCGCGGGCGAGGTCCATTTCAGCCGGCAACGGTCGTTCTGCAACACGATATTCCGGTGTCGGGAAATAAAGTGAGGCTTTTGCGACCTTCGTTCGTCGTCGGCCAAGGCGGGCATCAGAACCGCCGAAACACCAAGGGGGGTTCACGTGTCTCTGTCTCGATCCACTCGTCGCCTCGTCCTCGTGTCGGGAGTCGCCGCCTGCTCCCTGATCGCCTCCGCCGCCTGGGCGGAAGGCAAGGTGCACGTGAGCATTCCCGCGGGATCGATGGAGGCCGCCCTCGGCCAATTGGCCAAGCAGACCGGGGTGAACATCCTGTTCGAGAGCCGGCTGATCGATGGGCTCAAGTCTCCGGCCATCGACTCGACCTTGACCCCCGAGGACGCCGTGCGCCGGCTGGTGGGCCGGACCGAGCTGCAGGTGGCGCCGGACGGCGCGGGCGGCATCGTCCTGCGCCGGCCGGCCAAGCCCATGAAGGTTTCCGTCCTCGATCAGGAGCAGCTGGTCGCGACCCAGGCGATCGCCGCCCCCGCGGCTCAAGCCGCCCCCCAGCCGGTCGCCGCCGCCCCCGCGCCGCCAGCCGCGGGCCCCGTGGCGCCTCCACCGGCGCCCGGCCGAGCGCCGGGCGCGACCTCTGCGCTCGACGAGGTGGTCGTCACCGCCACGCGCCAGTCCGAGAGCGTCAACCGCGTGCCCGTGGCCGTCACCGCCCAGACCCAGCACAATCTGGACCAGCAGGGCGTGCTGACGATCGCCGATCTGCAATCGCTCGTGCCGGGCCTGCGGATCACGGCCCAGGAGGGGTCGGGCAATTCGAAGATCGCCATCCGCGGCATCCGCCAGACGATCGGCGCGGCCACCACGGGCTTTTATCTCGACGAGACCCCGCTGCAGAAACGGGACGCGTCCGGCTTCCTCTCGCAGAACGGCACGCCGATTCCGCCGATCTTCGATCTGGACCGTGTGGAGGTTCTCCGCGGTCCCCAGGGGACGCTGTTCGGCGGCGGCTCGGAAGGCGGCACGATCCGCTATATCCAGACCCAGCCGAGCCTGACCCGCTATTCGACCTACGCCCGGGCTCAGTACAGCGGCAACGCCTTCGGCGACCCGAGCTACGAAGCCGGCGTGGCCGTGGGCGGCCCGGTGATCTCGGACAAGCTCGGATTCCGGGCCGGAATCTTCGGCCGCAAGACCGGCGGCTTCCTTGACCTGACCGACTTCCAGACCGGCCGGGTCTATCTGAAGAACGCCAACTCGGGCGACGCCGGCAGCGCACGGATCGCCGTGGCCTGGGCGCCGACGACCCGTTCCCTGGTGACGGCGTCGTTCTTCACCTCGACGGACGAAAGCCAGCACAACTCCAACAGTTTCACCCAGCCGGTGACCGGCCAGCTCTCCGTGCCGACGGTGTGCTTCAACGTGGCCGCGAACTCGGCCCTGCCGGTCGGCGCCTTCCCGCGATACAACCCGTCGCCGTTTCTGGCCGGGGCCGCCTGCCAGGCGCGCGCGGGCAGCCCGGGAATCTACGTCCGGCCCGGCTACACCCTGGGCCCGCTGAACCTGTCGCCCTACCAGTCGGTGCTGCTGGGGCCGAGCCCGACCTACACCCAGCTTCAGGTCGGCAATCTCGACCTGAAGCTCGACCTGCCGTACGACCTGACGTTCCGCTCGATCACGTCCTACACCCACGATCGCCAGACGGGGTCGCAGCCGCAGAGCTTCCAGATCGGTTCGATCAGCTACGCCGCCGTGGGGGGCATCCCGTTCACGAACAACGGGACGACCTTCAACATCCCGTCGGGCCTGCAGTTCGATCCCAACGTCACCGCCTCGGTGAACAATCTGAAGGGCAACTACCTGCTGGCTAACGCCAACAACCAGCGGTCGGGGATCACCCAGGAATTCCGCCTGTCGTCGGCGCCCAACCAGACGCCCATCAGCTTCGTCGTGGGATTGTACTTCTCCAACGTGCGCGCCGACATCCACCAGCGGGCGACCTGGAACAATCTCGGGTTCGTGCAGATGACCGGCGAGAACTCGCAGCAGCAGTACGGCGTGCCCGACCCCGGCTATTTCTCTTCGATCAACGAGATCGACAAGGACGTGGAGACGGCCGTGTTCGGCGAGGCGACCTGGCGGGCGACCAGCCATCTCAGCGTCATCGGCGGCCTGCGCTACACGCACGTCGACAGCAGCTTCTCGCAGAACAAGTATGGGCCGACGGCCTTCACCCTGACGCCGAGCCTGGCGGACGGCACCCAGGTGATCGGCAAGATCTCGGACAGTCCGCTGACGCCGAAGGTGTCGGTGGAATACGCCTTCACCCCGCGATTGCTGGTCTACGGCACGGCGGCCAAGGGCTTCCGCGCGGGGGGCATCAACCAGGTGATCACCTCGACCGGCCAGATCCTGCTCAACAACGTCTACGGCGCCAGCATCTCGTCCCTGCCCAAGTTCTACGGCTCGGACTCGGTGTGGAGCTACGAGGTCGGCGGCAAGTTCGGCTTCCTCGACGGCCGGGCCCAGATCAACGTCGCCGCCTTCACGATCGACTGGACCAACGTGCAGTCGAACCAGTCGGTGGGCGGCGAGGCCTTCGTGGTCAATGCGCCGCGGGCGGAGAGCAAGGGCGTGGAGTTCGAAGGGCAATTCAGGCCCATCGAGGCGCTGACGCTCAACACCGCGGTGTCCTATGACCGCGCGGTCTACACCTCGTCCTACACGATCCCCGAGCCCAAGGCGCCGATCCTGGTCGTGCAGAACGGCCAGCTGTTCCCGCAGCCGCAATGGACGGTGGACTTTGGCGCGCGATACGACGTGAGCCTCGGCGCCCTGGGCCAGGCCTACGCCCGCGCGGACTACCGGTGGGCCAGCGGCTACCAGACCTCGCCGCCGGGGAGCGTCTCGTACACGCCGGACTCCAGCGTCGTGCCGGAGTCGCGCGACCTCGACCTGAGGCTGGGCTTCGAGCGCGCCAACTACGAGATCAACATCTTCGCGCTGAATGCGACGGACTATCGCAACGGGCCGCAGACCGGCGGCCGCTCCCAGTGCCTGAACACGGCCTGCACCTCCTACGCGCAGTACACCGTGTTCCGCACCGTGAATTGGGGCCCCCCGCGGCAGATCGGCGTCCAGATCGTCTTCCGGCACTGAGCGTGGGCCGGAAATTCCTAAGTCTTGAATTGACAGGACTCGGCGGCGGTCCCAACAATTCCGATGCCATGAATTAACGCTGCGGTGCAGACGCGGCGAGGGGGGAAGTTGGACGGGACTGTGAACGGGCCCGAGGCGCGCCCAGATGGCGGCAGCGTGTCGAAAGAGGCCGGCCAGGCCCGAGGCATCCGCACCATCGTCGCGGCCTCGGCCGCCGGCACGGCCTTCGAGTGGTACGACTTCTTCATCTTCGGCAGCCTGGCCGCCCTGATCTCCAAGAACTTCTTCTCCGGCGTGCCGGACTCCGCCGGGTTCATCCTGGCGCTGGGCGCCTTCGGGGCGGGGTTCGCCTTCCGGCCGCTGGGCTCGCTGGTGTTCGGCTGGGTCGGCGACAAGCTCGGCCGCAAGGGCGCCTTCATCATCACCGTCGCCCTGATGGGCGCGGCCACCGTCGGCATCGGCCTGCTGCCGACCTATGCCCAGGCGGGCCTGTGGTCGCCGTCGCTGCTGATCCTCCTGCGCATCGCCCAAGGCTTCGCGCTCGGCGGCCAGTACGGCGGGGCAGCGGTCTATGTGGCCGAGCATTCGCCGGCCAGGCGACGCGGCTACTACACCGGCTGGATCCAGATCTCCGCCTCGCTCGGCCTGATCGCCGCCCTGGCGGTGGTGTTCCTGGCGCGCCTGGCGACCGGCGAAGCGGCCTTCGCCGCCTGGGGCTGGCGGCTGCCTTTCCTGGCCTCGGCCGCCCTGGTGCTGTTGTCGCTGTACACGCGCTCGCGCCTGTCGGAGAGCCCCGCCTACAAGGCCATGCAGGCCGAGGGCGCCCAGTCGAAGGCGCCCTTCGCCGAGGCATTCTTCAACTGGCGGCGGCTGAAGGTGGTGCTGACCGCCCTGTTCGGCGTGACCATCGCCCAGGGCGCGGTCTGGTACACCGCCTTCTTCTACAGCCAGTTCTTCATCCAGAAGGTGCTCAAGCTCGACGACGCCAGCGTCAACCTGCTGATGATCGCCGTATCGGTGGCCTCAGCGCCGCTCTACGTGCTGTTCGGGGCGCTGTCGGACCGTGTCGGCCGCAAGCCGGTGATGGTGGCCGGCATGGCGTTGATGGCGGCGGCCTACTTCCCCGGCTTCCACCTGCTGACCCAGGCGGTCAACCCCGCCCTCGCGGCGGCGGCGGCCCGGACGCCGGTGACGGTGGCGGCCGATCCGAAGGACTGCTCCTCGCAGTTCGACCTGGTCGGCAAGGCCGTGTTCCTGTCGTCGTGCGACATCGCCAAGAGCACCCTCGCCAACGCCGGCGTGTCCTATGCCAACGCCGCTGCCGCCCCGGGCGCGCCGGCAGTGATCCGGATCGGCTCGACCGTGGTGTCGTCCCGCTCCGCCATGGGCCTGCCCGCCGCGGACCAGAAGGCGGTGAAGGCCCAGGTGGCGAAGTCGATCGCCACCGCGCTCGCCCACGCCGGCTATCCGGCCTCGGCCGATCCGCGGCAGGTGAACTGGCCGCTCCTGCTCGGGGTGATGCTGGTGTTCGCGGTGGCGGCCACGGCGCTCTACGGCCCGCAGGCGGCCAGCCTGGTGGAGCTGTTCCCGACCCGCATCCGCTACACGGCCATGTCCTTCCCCTACAACATCGGGGTCGGCTGGGTCGGCGGTTTCCTGCCGGCCGCGGCGTTCGCGATCGTCGCCGTCGACGGCAACATGTACGCCGGCCTCTGGTACCCGTTCGGCTTCACCATGCTGGCCGTCTGCTGCGCGCTGCTGTTCCTGCGCGAGACCCGGGGGGCAGACCTCCACGCCGAGGTCTGAACGGCCATGCGCGACCCACGATCGAGACATGGCGGGAGCGGCAGGCGGGAGGCCGGGATGCGCATCGATAGATCGCGGCCGAGGCCGCTCGTCCTGCCTGCCGGCCTTGCGGGGTTGCTGCTGATCGTTGGACCGGCGGCCCAGGCGCAATTCGCGCCGCCCATCGCGCCGCCCATGCCGCCGGAGCAGGCCAAGCTCGCCTACGCGCAGGCCTCGCAGCTCTACGGCGATCCGGCCCATCCGAACCTGGCCGGCATCTGGGTCAGCGGCGCGTCAAACTTCAGTTGGGTCGACTACGGCAAGACCGAACTGCCGCTCACGCCCAAGTACGCGGCCATCTTCCAAACGTGGCGCGACATGGCGGCCAAGGGGACGCCGATCGCCGATCCCGTCGCCCAGTGCCTGGCCTTCGGCATGCCCCGCTTCACGACGATGGACTTCACCCTGATCCAGACCCCGGGCCGGATCACCGAATACACCGAGGTGCTGCACGAGGTCCGCGAGATCTACATGGACGGGCGGCCCGTGCCCAAGGACTGGGACCCCACCCGCGGGGGCCGCGCCAACGGCCACTGGGAAGGCGACACCCTGGTGATCGAGACCGTCGGCATGCGGGCGGGAACCCTCGACCAGGTCGGATTGCCCTACAGCGACAAGCTCAAGGTGGTGGAGCGCCTCACCCGCTCCGGCGACCTGCTGACGGACGAGATCACCTTGATCGATCCGGAGGCCTACACCCGGCCGCTGGTCACCACCCACCGCTGGCGCCTGGCGCCGCCGGGCTACGAATTCGCCGAGTACGTGTGCGGCGAGAACCAGCGCAATGCGCCTGACGAGCACGGATTGACCAAGGGTGACAGTCACTAAGGGGCGACGCTCTTCAGGGCGCGCCCGCGCGCCGAAATTCCATCAGCGGGAATTGTCGAGTGCGTACCCAGTAAGGGACTGGATTTCCGGAAAAACCGCGCCCGCGACGAGGGCGCAACCTTGGGGGGGAGACCATGGTCAGACCATTCAGAAAGAGCCTGTGGCTCGCGTCCGCCGCCGCATTGGCGATCACGGCCGCCGGCGGCCCCGCCTTGGCGCAGCCGGAGTCGGGCCCGCCGGCCGCCGCGCCCTCGGCGCCGACCGGTCTCGGCGAGATCGTCGTCACCGCCGAACGGCGCACGACCGACGTGCAGCATGTGGCTCTGGCGATCACGGCCCTGTCGGGCGACAGCCTGCTGCAGAACGGCGCGGTCAACGCCCAGTCGCTGATCGAGCAGGTGCCGGGGATCTACGTCACCCACGGCAACCCCTTGCCGAACATCTTCATCCGCGGCGTCGGCGGCGGGGTGGTGAACGCCTACCACGACCCGGCGGTGGCCTATAACATCGACGACGTCTATGTGGCCCGGCCGTACGGCAACAACGCCACCTACTACGACCTCGACCGTGTCGAGGTGCTCAAAGGGCCGCAAGGCACGCTCTACGGCCGCAACGCCACGGCGGGCGCGATCAACGTCATCAGCCGCAAGCCGGTCCTCGGCCGGGTCGAGGCCGACGGCAACGTGCAGATCGGCAACTACAACGACATCGAGACCAACGGCGCCCTCAACCTGCCGATCAACGAGACGCTGGCCGGGCGGGTGTCCTTCCGCACCGTGCGTCACGACGGCTATCTGAGCGGCGGGGCCGACGACTCCGACAGCCAGGCCGTCCGCATCCGCCTGCTCTACAAGCCCTCGGACACCTTCAACATCGTGGCCACCGCGAGCTATTTCCACGACGGCGGACGCGGGCCGGGCACGGTGCTGTTCTACACCGGCGTCAACGGCGGCGCCTCGACCCAGAAATACATCAACCCGTCCAACCCCTGGACCAGTATCCCGTCGACCCTGCTGTTTCCCCAGCACAACATCACCTTCGTGGGGCTGAACCGGCGCAATCCGTCGGGGCTGCAGGTCGATCCCGGCAACTCGTTCATCAACAACAGGCAGTGGCTCGCCACGGCCAACGCCACCTGGAGCCTGGGGTCCGTCACCCTGACGGTGATCCCGTCCTATGTCCGCACGCCGTCGGATTTCCTGGCGATCGGCGGGGGCATGCAGCAGCGCATCCTCAACGACTCCAAGGAGACGACCGTCGAAGCGCGGCTGGCCAACAACGACAGCGGACCGCTGCGCTGGATCGTCGGCGGCTACTTCCTCAACGAGGACCAGACCGCGACCCAGACCTACCTGCAGAACGTGGGCCCGATCACCCTGAACGTGAATTCGACCGACCGGGGTTATGCCGGATTCGGCCAGGCGACCTATTCGATCCTGCCGAATCTCCGGCTCACCGGCGGGGTCCGCTTCAGCGAGGAGCGCAAGACGCAGAACGGCAACACCGTGATCCCGTGGGACGCCTTCTCGGGAGCGGGCTGCTCGGGCCCGGGAACGACCTACACGCCCCAGGGGGTCTACACGGACCCGCAACTGCCCCCGCCGTTCAACTTCGTGCCGTTCACCCAGTCGACCTGCGCGGTGCTCAACGCCGGCGACCTGAAGTTCAGCAACACCAGCTACAAGGGCGGCGTCGAATGGGACGTGGCGGCCCGCTCGCTGCTCTACGCCAACGTCTCCACCGGCTTCAAGGCCGGGGGGTTCAATCCCGGCGGGCCGCCGACGCCGACCTCCAACCATCCCGCGACCTACCTGCCCGAGAAGCTGACCGCCTACGCCGTGGGGTCCAAGAACCGCTTCTGGGACAACCGGCTGCAGTTCAACGCCGAGGCGTTCTACTGGGAGTACAAGGACGCCAACATCCCGACCGCCCAGAACATCAACCCGGCCGGCTTCGCCTTCTCGGTGCTGAACGGCGACGCTCACATCTGGGGCGTGGACACCGACACCAGCCTGCTCGTCACCCGCGACGATCGCCTTTCGCTCGGCCTCGTCTATACGGGGAGCCGGTGGGACCGGTACGTCCTGCCGGCGACGGTCGGCGTGCAGGGCAACGGCTCGCCCATCACCATCATCCCGGGCAGCAACCTGACCGGCAGGGTCAGGGCCAATACCCCCGAGTGGTCGGGCACCGCGGGCTATAACCACACCTTCGACCTGAGGGATGACGCGCGCGTGGTCTTCGACGCCACCACCCATTTCGAGTCCTCTGCCTGGACCGGCGACAATCGCACCACGACCCTGGGCCTGAGGCCCGCCTTCCATCTGACCAACCTGACCCTGACCTATTGGGCGCCGAGCAACCGATGGTCGGCTGGGGCCTTCGTCGAAAATGTCGAGAACGCCGATGTCTTCACCGGTGCGTCGACCAGCAACGTCCTGCTCGGCGGCGCCTTCGGTACGCTGCTTCCGCCGCGCACCTTTGGCGTCCGGTTCAGCGCCAAGGTCGGAGGGTAGTCTGCGGGCCAGGGGTGGGGGCGGCTCGCCCCGATGCGGCCGGGACGCCGGCCAATACAGCTAGATCGAGCGCAAGCGTTGGCCTCGACCTTGGCGGGAGGACTGCAGAGTTGACTGGTCAATTCTAATTCATGGGTCCGGAATTGACAGTATGTCCGAAGTCCCCAACAATTCATGGCTGAAGAATTAAAATCGAGCGGTGAACCAGCGCCGTCGAGGGAGGGGCATAAGCGGCCGTCCGAGCGGCCGCTCCAAGTGCATCCGCCCGACTTTAATTCCGGCGCCGAGAATAGCCGGCGCCGTGAGGACAGGACCCGCGTGCAGGCGGATCGGAGGGGGGAAGGCATGAAAGTCAGGTCGATGGTCAAGACGGGGCTGCTGGTGTCCACGGCGTTGAGCGCTGTCTCGATCGCGGGCGGCGCGATGGCGCAGGAGGTGAGCAACGCCGCCGCCAACTCCAACCAGACTATCCCGGGCACGCAGATCGAAGAGATCGTCGTCACCGCGACGCGCCAGGCGCAGAACGTCAACATCATTCCGCTGGCGGTCACCGCCCAGACCCAGAAGAACCTCGACCAGCAGGGCGTGCAGCGGATCAACGACCTCGCCGCCATCGTGCCGGGCTTCCGCATCAGCAATCAGGAAGCGTCGGGCAACGTGAACATCGCGCTGCGCGGCATCGTCCAGACGACCGGCGCGGCGACCACCGGCTTCTATCTGGACGAGGCGCCGCTGCAGAAGCGCAACGGCTCCGGCTTCGGCTCGCAGAACGGGACGCCGGTCCCGGCGATGTTCGACCTCGACCGCATCGAAGTGCTGCGCGGCCCGCAAGGCACCCTGTTCGGCGGCGGTTCGGAAGGCGGCACCATCCGCTTCATCCAGGCCCAGCCCAGCCTGACGCGCTATTCGGCCTATGCGCGCGGCCAGTACAGCGGCAACGCCTACGGCGATCCCAGCTATGAGGCCGGCGTCGCGGTCGGCGGCCCGATCATCCCCGACAAGCTGGGCTTCCGCGCCAGCATCTACGGCCGTCAGACCGGCGGTTTCATCGACCTGAGCAGTCCCTACGACGGCCATGTCTACATCAAGAATTCGAACTCGGGCGACGAGGCGAGCGCGCGACTGGCGTTCACCTGGGCGCCGGCCGCCTATGCCTCCATCACCGCGTCGTTCTTCGCCTCTGAGAACGAGAGCAAGAACAACACCACCTCGTTCAACCTGTCGGTCCCTGGCACGCTGACGGTCCCGACCTCTTGCTTCAGCCCAGCGACCTTCGCGGCCCTGCCTCTCACCGGGCCGACCCAACTGGCCCGTTCCGTGCCCGGCCCGATCTTGACCGGCCCGGCCTGCGCCAACATCCCGCCGGCCGTCGCCGCTGCGCAGGGGCTCTATAGGCGTCCGGGCTACACGCTCGGGCCGCTGATCCTCAGCCCGTATCAGCAACTGGGGATCAGCCCCGTGCCCACGGGAACCCAGTTGCAGGTCTCCAGCGTCAACATGAAGTTCGACCTGCCGCACGACATGACGTTCGTCTCCAACTCGTCGTACGTGGTCGACTACCAGTCGAGCGCCATGGCCCAGACCTTCGAGTTCGGCCAGCAGGCCTATCCGACCGCGGCGCCCAACGTGGTCCCGACCTACGTCGAGCCCGGACGGGCGCCGGTGCTGTTCGCGCGCGGCGTGCCGTACAACCCGTTCGTCACCGCGACGGTCAACCAGTATCCGGGCAACTTCTTCGTCGCGAACACGCACAATCAGCGCCACTCCTTCATCCAGGAGTTCCGCCTGACGTCGTCGCCGACGCAGACGCCGGTCAGCTTCGTCGTCGGGGCCTATTTCTCCAACGTGCGCCAGGACATCCACCAGCTGGCCACCATGAACTCCCTCGGCTTCATGCAGCTCAACGGCATGACGACGCTGCAGGAGTTCGGCGTGCCCGATCCCGGCTTCTTCGCTTCGGTCAACGAGGTCGACACCGACACGGAGGCGGCGGCTTACGGCGAGGCCACCTGGCACGCGACCGACAAGCTGAACCTCATCGGCGGCCTGCGGGTCACCCATCTGGTGAGCACCTTCGACCAGAACAACTACGGGCCCAACAGCTATACCCTGACGCCGAGCGTGGCGAACGGCACGCGGGTCATCGGCACCATCATCGAAGATCCGGTGACGCCCAAGGTCTCGGCCGAATACACCTTCGCGCCGCGGGAGATGGTCTACGCCACCGCGGCCAAGGGCTTCCGCGCCGGCGGCATCAACCCGGTCATCACTTCGACCGGCCTGATCCTGCTCCAGCTGCAGTACGGCGTGACCGACCCGTCGATCCTGCCGAAGTTCTACAAGTCCGACACGGTGTGGAGCTACGAAATCGGCGGCAAGTTCAGCCTCCTGGACGGGCGCGCCCAGCTCAACCTCGCCGCCTTCCTGATCGACTGGGACAACGTCCAGGTGAACCAGAACATCGGCGGGGACGCGTTCAACGCCAACGCCCCGCACGCCCAGAGCAAGGGCGTGGAGATCGAAACGACCCTGCGACCGTTCCGCAACCTGACCCTGAACGGGGCGGCCGCCTATAATCACGCGGAGTATACGGAGGCGCTCAACATCGCGACGGCGAACCCGGCCAACCCGATCAAGGTGGCGCAGAAGGGCCAGGTCTTCGCCCAGCCCGAGTGGACGGCCAACGTCGGGGCCCGCTACGACATTCCGATCAATGACCAGTACCGGGCTTACGTCCGCGGCGATTACCGCTGGTCGCAGGGGTATCAGACGGTGCCGCTCGGCAACCCGGCCTACAGCCCGGACAACAGCTTCGTGCCGGAGAACCGCAACCTCGACCTGCGTCTGGGCCTCGAGCGCGGCAATGTCGAGCTGAACATCTTCGCCCTGAACCTGACCGACAATCGCGAGGGCCTGGTGACGGGCGGCCGCGGATCGTGCCCGACGACCGGAGATCCGGCCTGCAACAACTACGGCTCCTACAATCCCTTCCGTACGACCAACTGGGGCAGGCCGCGAGAGATCGGCGTGCAACTGGTCTACCGTCATTAACGGGGGCGGGACTGGAGAGCGGCGGGCGCCGCTCTCCAGTGCTCCGCGGCGCCGCACACAGGAGAACTCCATGTCGAAGATCCCCGCCCTGGCCCTGGCGATGGGCGTCGCTCTGGCCGCCGTCTCGGTCGCCGACGCCCAGACCGCCACGCCGTTCAAGCTCGGGACCTTCGCGCAAGGCGGCCGCACCTTCCTCGGGCTCGTGCTCGACGACACCCGCGTGCTCGACATCACCGCCGCCAACGCGGCTTTCCAGAAGGGCCGTCCCAAGGCGGCCAAGATGGCGATGCCCACGGACATGACCGTGCTGATCGAGCGCTACGACTCGGGCGTCGGTGACCGGCTGCGGGCCATCGCCAACGCCGCGGGCAAGGGCGCGGCCTACGAACATCCCGTCGGCAGCCTGAAGGTGCTGCCGCCCGTCCGGCCTCAGGTGATCCTCAACGCCGGGGCCAACTACCCCGAGCACGCCGCCGGCATCATTGCCCAGGGCGGGCGCGGCGCGGGGTCGCAGAACAACGCCGAGGCGGCCGCGCCCCCGCCAGGCCAACCGCGCGGCCGTCCGGCCGGCCCGCCGCCGGCGCCGGCGCAGTCGGCGTCGGGCATCTGGGAGCGGCCGGCCGGCGACACCCGCCCGGACAATCCGTACCTGTTCCTGAAGTCTCCCAGCATCATGGTGGGGGCCAACGACGCGGTGGTGATCCCCAAGGGCCGCAAGGACATCGACTGGGAGTGCGAGTTCGCGGTGGTGATCGGCAAGAAGGCGCGCAGCGTATCGGTCAAGGACGCGCCGGACTACATCTTCGGCTACACCATCGAGTTCGACGCGTCCGACCGCGAGGGCCGCGGCGACCGCAAGATGGGTGGCGGGCCGGACTGGTTCGTGCAGAAGAACCACGACACCTTCGCCCCGGTGGGGCCCTTCATCGTGCCCAAGGAGTTTGTGAAGGAGCCGATGAACACCCGGCACTTCTTCACCCTGAACGGCGAGGTCAAGCAGGACTCCAACACCAGCCGGATGGAGTACAACATCTGGGAGAACCTGGCCTTCGGGTCCGGCGTGATGACCCTGCACCCGGGCGACCTGATCTCGAACGGCACGCCCCCGGGCACCAACATCGACCGGCCCGACGCGCGCTGGATCCATGCGGGCGACAAGGGGGTGTGCAGCATCGAGGGCGTCGGATCGCAGCACCTCAGCTTCGTGGCCGAACGGTAGGCGGAGGTTCCGCGCGGACGCTCGGTCAGCCCTCCGTCCAGCCGCCGCCGAGACTCCGGATCAGGGCCACGCTGGCGGCCAGGCGGCGGGCCTGGATCTCGGCGCCTTGCAGGCGGGCGGAGAGCTCGATGTTCTGGGCGGTGACCACGTCGTAGTAGGCCGCATAGCCCGCGGCGTAGCGGCGCTCGGCCTGGCTGCGGGCGGTGGAGGCGGCCTTCACCGCCGCCTGCTGGGTCTGGTCCTCGCGGCCGAGGAGGCTCAGCGCGGAGAGGCTGTCCTCGACCTGGCCGTAGGCGTCGAGCACGGTCTGGCGGTAGTTGGCGGCGGCCTCGGCCTGGGCGGCCCGGGCCTGGGCGTTCAACGCCCGACGCTTGCCCCCGTCCAGCAGGTTGAGCGCGCCCGACGGTCCGACGGCCCACGCCGCCGCAGGCGCCGTCAGCAGGCGCCCGGCCGAGGCGGATTCCGAGCCCAGGGCGCCGCTCAGCGAGAACTGCGGGAAGAAGGCGGCGCGGGCCACGCCGATGTCGGCGTTGGCCGCGAACACTCGGCGCTGGGCCGCCGCGATATCCGGCCGGCGCTGCAGCAGGGCGCCCGGCAGAACCTCGGCCACCGGCGGCGGGGCCACGGTCAGCACCAGCGGCGGCAGGGCGAAGCCGGCGGGCGGCGCGCCGGTGAGAATGGCGATGGCGTGTTCCAGCCTGGCCCGGTTCAGGCGCGCCTCGGCGGCCTGGGTGCGCGCCAGTTCCAGCGAGGCCTCGGCGGCGCTGACGTCGGGCTCGGCGGCGTAGCCGGCCTCGAAGCGCGAGCGGGTCAGCTCCAGGGCCTTGCCGTAGGACCCGACCGTTTCGTCCAGCACTGCGATCCGGGCGTCGTAGCCGCGCAGCAGGAAGTAGTCGGACGCCAGATCGGCCCGCAGGCTGAGGGCGATTGCCGCCAGGTCGGCGGCGCTCGCCTCGGCCCGGTCCTTGCCGGCGCGGGCCAAGTCGCGCACCCGGCCCCAGACATCGATCTCGTAGTTCAGGTCGAGGCTCGCCAGGTTGTCCTGGAAGCGGCCGTGGGACAGCGGATTGGCGACCGCGCGGGAGACCTGGGTGTTCGTGGTCCGCGCGCCGGCGTCCAGCGTCGGGTAGAGGCCAGAGGCCGCCTCCCGCGACAGGGCGCGGGCCTGGTCGTAGCGCGCGGCGGCGGCCTTCAGGCTCTGGTTGCCGGCGTCCAGCCGGGCTTCCAATCCGTCGAGCTCGGCCGAGCCGTAGATGCGCCACCAGGCGCCGCGCGGGGCGTCGTCGGCGGGCGCCGCGAGGCTCCAGCCCTCGGCTTCCTTGAAGGCGACGGGGGCGATCACCGGCGTCGGCTTGTCCGGCGGGGCGAGCTCGCAGGCCGACAACAGCGCGGCGCCCGAGAGGGCCGCCAGCAGGACCAGGCGTCGCCGGCTCACGATCGGCCTCCCTTGACGGCCTTGGCCTCGGCGATCCGCACCATGTCGCCGGTCTGGATCGCGGCGGGCGGGTTGACGATCACCCGGTCGGCGGGGCCCAGGCCCGTGGCCACCTCGACCGAGGTGCCGAAGTCGCGGCCGAGGGTGATGGGCTTGAGCGTCACCTTGTTGTCGGCGCCGACCACCGCCACCCGCAGCCCTTCGGCGCGGAACAACAGAGTGTTGCCGGACAGCCGCCCGCCCCGACCGGCGGCGGGCAGCTTGAAATGCACCTCGGTGAAGCTGCCGGGGAACAGTTCTTCGGCCGCATTGTCGACCTCCAGCTCCACCAGCAGGGTGCGGCTCTGCGGATCCAGCGCACGGGCGGTGCGCACCACCGCGGCTGGATAGGCCTTGCCGGGATGTTCGGGGAAGTGCAGCTCGGCTTGCGAGCCGGTGGCGATGCGCGCGGCATAGGCCTGGGGCGCCTGGACGTAGACGCGCAGGCGGCTGATGTCGGCGATGCGGAACAGCTCGGCGCCGGCCCCCGAGCCGGCGTTGATCAGGTTGCCGGTGTCGGTATCCCGCGCCGTAATCACCCCGGCGTAGGGGGCGGTCACCCGCTCGAACCCCGCGACGCGGCGCAGGCGCTCCACATTGGCCTGGTTGGAGGCCACCAGGGAGGCGGTGGCGGCGGCCGCGGCGGCGCGGTCCTCGCCCTCCTGGCGCGACACCGACTGGGTGGCGACCAGGCCCTGAACGCGGTCGGCGGTGCTCCTGGCCACGGCGGCGTTGGCCTGAGCGGTCTTCAGCTCGGCCTCGGCCTGGCGCAGCTGCTGGTCGACCTCCGGTGCATCGATCTCGGCGAGCAGGTCGCCCGGCTTCACCCGCGCGCCGATGTCGGCCTTCCACGCCTTCACATAGCCGGAGGCGCGGGCGTAGATCGGCGTCTCGTTGAGGCCCTTGACCTGGCCGGGCAGGGTCACCTCCTCGACCGGCGGCCCGGGCTCGGGGCGGGCCACGATCACGGTGGGGATGGCGCTGTCCTGGGC
>Ga0310811_10000328_pt1 | contig 65160 bp, 59 predicted proteins | sample YCmetagenome_FD_207642 | JGI IMG/M metagenome (GOLD analysis project Ga0310811, IMG submission 207642) | Soil microbial communities from experimental microcosm in Duke University, North Carolina, United States - YC | ecosystem: Engineered > Artificial ecosystem > Soil microcosm > Unclassified ... | reverse complement strand
GATTGTGCAGCAAAAAGCCATAGCCCGGCACGGTCACGCCCGAGCCGAAGCCGGAATAGTTGCTGTTGACCCAGGAGACCATGTTGCCCCAGCGGTCGGCGGTGGAAAGCACGATGGTGTCGCCATTAGCGCTGCCGTGGCCGGGCGCGGTAGCGGACGCCTTGCCCGGATTGATCCTGCCGCACAGGCTTTGGGCATGTTGCGGCGTTACCAAGGTCTTCACTTTTTCGCGCAGACCTTGATTGAAGTTGGGGTCGCCATTGACCGCAATCAGATCGCCATAGGCCAGCTTCTTGGCTTCCACCAGCAAGTGCCAGTAGCGCGCATCGGTGGGCCCAAGCGATGCCAGGGTCTGGCCCGGATAGACCGTACCCACACAGGCCGCCAGGATGCTGAGCATCTCATTGGCGGCGAAGCCCTGGCTGGGCGGCGGCAGTTCCGCCAGGGTGAAGCCGTGATAATCGCTGAGCACCGGCTCGACCCATTCGCCCTTATAGGCAGCCAGGTCTTCCAGGGTCATGGCGCCGCCCAGGGCCTTTTCCTTGGCGACGATGGCCTTGGCGATGTCGCCCTTATAAAAAGCGTCGCGACCCTGCGCCTGCAGCAGGCGGAAGGCCTTGGCCAGATCGGGATTGCGGAAAATCTGTCCTGCCTTGGGCTGCTGGCCGTTGATGTACCAGGCATGGATGGAATCCGGATCCGGCGCGGTGCAGCAGTTGGAGGGATCCGACGGTTTGGGGCCAACAGCATTGGGAAGATGCCAGTCGAACGCCGCCCGCTCGGTCAGCGGCACGCCCTGACTGGCATAAGTCGCTGCGGGCTCCAGTACCTGCTTGAAAGTCATGGTGCCGTACTTGTCCAGCACCTCCTGCCAACCCCAGGCCGCGCCCGGCACCGTGGCGGCGAGAATCCCGCGCTGAGGCATGCCGGAGCCCGGACCCCAATTCGCCGGATCGGCGCGATAGCCCTTGCTGTTCATGAAGGCGAGGGTCTGGCCGCCGGCTGCCATGCCGCTGGCGTTGAGCACATGCAGCTTGTGGTCCTTGGCGGTATAGACGATCACAAAAAGATCACCGCCCATGCCTTCATTCATGGGCTCGATCAGATTGAGCACCGCGGCCGTCGCCACCGCCGCATCGACCGCATTGCCGCCCTTGCGCAGGATATCGAGGCCGGTCTGCGCCGCCAGCGGTTCACTGGTGGTGACGATGCCGTTGCGCGCCATCACCTCGGAGCGGGTCTGCGCCGCCCAGCCTTCGGAGCGGTCGCCGCGCACCGCAGTACAGGCGGGCGGACTGTCCTTGGCGCCCGTACAAGTCGAGGTGGTGAGCTGTTGCGCGATCAGGGGCGTTGCCGCCGAGAGCGCCACACCCAGCGCCAGAAGCCACATCCTGGAAGAACCAAGCCCACCCATCGCGGCACTCCACGGTAACCCCGGCCGTCAATCTACCGGCAGATGCGACCGCGATCCACCCGTGTCTGGCCGGCCGGTAAGGCCTTGACCGCTGGGCGATTTTGGAGGGATCAGAGGTCCTGGACGATTTTTTTCAGTTCCGCAGACGGCATGTCGGCAAAGCGGTAAGCCTTGCTGAATTCCAGACCGGCTTCCGACTTTTCCTGCCAGCGCACCGCCGCCTCATAGGCGATGCGGTCCTTCACATCGAGATAAAACAACGTCCCCGGAAGACGCATGGCTTCCTTGAGATGCACGCACACGCCCCGCGCGGAGACATCGCGCGTCTGGCAGGGCTGCACCAGGGCGCCGTCGAGGCTGACGATCCAGCTGCCGATGGAGACGCGCCGGCGCGGTTCCGAACGCTGCTCGCTGAGCGCCCTTGTTTTTTCTGCGGTGATAAATGCCATCGTTTGCCGTCTGAAAATTGACCCCGGCGCAGCCCCTAAAGGCCCGGCGGTGTCCTGATCAAAGGCAAAAGCTCTTAAGAATTTCTACACGGAAAAGAACATGAAACGTCATTAACCGCGAGGATGCAGGCGAAGCGCGCCGGTCCGCAATCTGCGCGTTTCGCGGCCGCCAAACCGCTGATTGAAGGGCTCTACAGCCTCAACTCAGACCCGGTGCTTGTAAACCACATAGTTGAGCACCTTGCCCGGCAGGGCATCGAAGTGATGCGGCGTGCCGGTGGGGATCAGCACAAAATCGCCGGGATGCATATGGATCACTTTCGCGCCGGCCTGCTTGTGGCCGCGGAATTCGCCGGGCGCGATTTCCTTGCGGTCGGCGATTGTGCCGCCATAGGTGAGAATGGCATCGCCGGCCAATATCGTCGTCTGATCGATCCAGTGCGTGTGCTGCTCGATATAGTTGCCGTGATCCAGCCGCTTCACGAATTCCACAAAGAAATATTCATGGTCGGAGGTGAAAGCGGAGGCATAGACCTCGCCCGGCCATGGCGTCATCTGGCGCTTGGCGATCTCCTCATGGGAAACATATTTGAATGTCTCATCAGGGGTGCCGCGAAGCGTGGTTTGACCCATGGCTGGCATGAGCAAGAATGACATGGCAAGAGCTAAGAGACGAATGCGCATGGCGTTTTCCCTCCTCTCGGTTGTGCGGTTTTCCTTCGCTATGAGCCTTCCAAGTTACTGACTCCTGTGGCGGGTCACTTCCCCGGTGCGACCAGTTCGGTGATCCGCGGCAGGATCGTGTCGCCCAGATAGATGTTTCCGGCTTTATCCCAGGTCATGTAATTGCTTTCCATGAACTGGCCCTCTGCCTTGCCCTGCCCGCCGCCGATCGCCCCCAGCACATTCCCGTCGCGGTCGATTTTCAGGACCTGACCATCCATCCCGTCCGCCAGCCATGGTTCGCCGTGCGGGTCGAAGCGGAGGGAGCAGGTTAGATTGCGCATCTGGATGGTTCGCGCGAATTCGCCTGTCTGCTTGAACAGAACGAAGCGGTATTCCTCGCGGTCGCCGACCCACACCAGACCGGTCTTGGGGTCAACGGCAACCGTGTGCGCCGAGTAGAAATGGCCCTGGCCAACGCCGTTGCCGTACCACTGGTTGATGAACTTGCCGTTTTTGTCGAGATGAATGATGCGCGCGGCGCCCTGATTGTTGGTGGGATCCGCGGAATCCACATCATTCGGGCTTTCGTCGCCATGGCCCTCTGCAATGAAAACGTCGCCGTGGGGCCCCATCGCGATATCCAGCGGCTGCCACAATAGCCGCTGGTCCCTGCTCTCGACCCAGTCGCCCCGGTGGCCGCGCTCGCCGATGGTCAGAAGCAGCTTTCCTTGCGGGCTGACTTTCATCACCAGGGCGCTGTTGGCAGCAGCGATCCACAGATTGCCGTCGCCGTCGATCGTCATGCCGTGGACCTTGTCCAGATGGCCCAGCACCTCATCGCCGACCGTCTGAACGATCTTCCGGTTGCTGTCGAACTTGAACAAAGTGGGGCGGCCAACCGGGCTGCGCTGATAGGCCCAGAAATTGCCGTCGCGATCGAAGGCGACGCCCAGCACGCCGTCGCCACCCGGCGGCAGCTGGAACGGATAGGCGAATTTGTAGCCCATCGTCTGTCTCCACTCGACGCGCTTGAGATCGTTGCGGGTGCCGCGTGCCGCCAAAGGACTGCAGACGGTCGAGTCCACGCAAGGCGGCACCCCCAGCGAACTTGGCGGCGGCGCCGCGGCGAGCGCCTCCCGGCACTGGCCCGAGAGCTTGGCGGTTTGCTTCGTCAGGCAACTGCGCTGACCGGGACGCGGCAGGTCTGGGCACAATTTGGGAATATCACCGGCGCATGCCGTCAAAGGGTCGCGCGGATCGGCGGCGCGGGTGATGGCATCGGCCCGCGCCAGATCGTCAGGCGGGGCCGAGCCTTGCAAAAACCAGTCTGGCGATTTGACGGTTTTGGCTTGGGCGCCAGTTTGGACAAACCCGCAGGTCACACTCAGAGCAATGCCGAACGCAATCGCGACGACGACGCTAAAATTCGATCTCTTCACCGAAAACCCGCCCTGACTGTTATTCTTCTGGAGGCGCATATTATCGGCCACCCACGCTTCGGCAAGCGCCCGCGGGCTTGGTGCTATGCGGTATGTGATTACGGCGCTGGCTGGGGCACCCGCTTGGTCCCGTCCAGTTCCTGCTCCGTGAACGTCACCTCGCGCGTGACGACCCGCGTGGGAGTGGGATAATCGGGATGCGAGGCCTGCAGTTTGGGGACCACGTCCGCCGCCAAGGCTTCACCCTTCAGTCCGCGTTTGCGCCCAGCCATTGTCAGCGAGGTGAGGTCCGTCAGGTAGCCGCGGAATATGGCGACGTCCTTCACCGTCGCCACATCGCCATGCCCCGGCACGAAAGTCATGGACGCCGCATCCGGAAGCTGTTCAAAGCCCCTGACCGTGGCGATCCACTTGCTCATATTGCCGTCAACAATATTGGGCGGCATGCGCCAGAGCAGGTCACCGCAGAACAGCACCTTGGCGTCAGGCACGCCAACCACCAGATCACCCCCGGTATGGCCTTCCACGGGGCGGATATCGACACGGCGGGCACCAAGCCAAATGGTGATCGGGCTTTCGGTGACCAGGTCCGGCAAAGGCAATTGCGCCATCTGCTGCGTAAGCTTCGCCTTGAGCGCCGGGTCGGGCACATCGCCGAACATGCGCAAGTTCTCCGGACGGATCCAGGCGCGGACATTGCGGTGCGTGACGATGATCGCGCCTGCGTCCTTGAACACCTGGTCACCCGAGACGTGATCGGCGTGGTAGTGCGTGTTCACCACATACCGGATTGGCTTTGGCGTGATCTTGCGGATTTCGCCCAGCAGCGCCCTGGCCGTGTCGGGCTCGAAGAAACTGTCCACCACCAGCACGCCATCGTCGCCGACGACGAAGCCGGCGTTCGAGCCGCTGATCGCCGCGTAGACTCCGGGACCGATTTCCTTCAACGCGAATGGCGCGCTCTGGGGTGGTGGCGTCTGGGAGGCGGCTGACGCTGCCATAGTGAAAATCAATCCCAGCACCAGCAACGATACGCGAGCATTCTTCATGATTATCTCCTCCGGCAAATTCCAAAATCCGGCTCGTCTACATTCCTCTGAATTTGTGCGCGTAGCCGCTCGCCACCGGCAAAGTTTCGGACCTGTCTGCGATTGAGATGACATGTCCGCCATCTTCATCGCGGCGCATATTACGGACGGCGGTCACGCGAACGATGACACTGCGATGGATCTGCCAAAAGACATCCGGATCAAGCTCCGGGAGAATGTCCTTGAGAGACCGGCGGATGTGCGCTTCGCCTTTTCGGGTGACGACTCGGGTATATTTGTCCTGGGCCTGAAAGAAGACGACCTCTTCGATCGGCACAAGCCTTACCGATCCGCCGGCGCCTGCCGTGATCCAGCGCAGACGGCGGGGTGAGGCTTCCACAAGCCGTTTTTCCAGGGCCGACAGGACGGTCGAAATATCCTTCGGGCTGTCCAGATGGAGACGGATACGGTCGATCGTCTTGCGCAGCCTGTCCTGTCTGACCGGCTTGAGGAGATAGTCGATGGCGCCATCCTCGAAGGCCTGCACGGCAAACTGATCGAATGCCGTGACGAAAACGATGTTCGTCCGTCCCGTGGCGGCCCGCGCGACGTCAATGCCACTCACTTCGGGCATCTGAATATCCAGGAACGCGATATTGGGCGTCAGGCGCCGCATCGCCTCCAGGGCCTCGGCTCCGGTTACGCACTGGGCCGCAATCGTGAGCTCAGGCCAGAGCTCCTTGAGCATCCGGACCAGCTCTTCACGCTGGGGTCCTTCATCCTCTGCCACGATGGCGGTCGGATTGCTCATGCGGCGGGGATTGCGATGGTGGAGCAGACGCCGCCGCTTTTTCCGGTCGCGACACTGAGCGAGGCGCCGTCGCCAAAATAGTTGCGAAGCTGGGCCTGAACATTGGCCAGGCCGAGACCTGAACCAGTCTCGGCGCGCAAACCAAGGCCGTCGTCTTCCACCGTCACCTTCAGATCTCCGCCATTCAGGATGGCTTGAATGTAGACGGTCGCGGGTCCAGGCTTTGGTTCGATGCCGTGCTTGACGGCATTCTCCACCAGCGGAAGCAGGAGGAGCGGCGGAAAGAGCGCCCGGCCCGCTTCATCAGGGACATCTATCTGAAAATCCAGCCGCCCGCCCATCCGGATTTTCATCAGCTCAAGATAGTTTTTGCAGATTTCGATCTGGGCGCCGAGCGTTGGCATCTCCATCGCGGCGCCGTTTCTGAGCCGCGGCAAGGTCGATCGCAAATAGTCGCTCAGCGCGTCGATGGTGGCGACAGCGCGCTCAGGCTCCGTGAGGATCACCGACCGCACGGAGGCCAGGGTGTTGAACAGGAAGTGCGGCTCGATCTGCGCCTGAAGAACGGCAAGCTGCATATCCGCCTCGGTCTTCTGCGTTCGCAAGGTCAACACTTCGCGCTGGCGTTTGGCCTCAAGCAGGCGCCGCTGCTCGGAAAAATAGGCGGGCAGATCATAGCCGCCGCTGACAAGAAAAAGTGCGATCCAGCTGGGTACCAAGGCAAGCCCATTCCCCAGCTTTTGGCTGAGACTGGCCACCATTGCCGGCCCCGGCATCCGGCCGGCGCGGTAAGGTTGCATCAACAGTTCGTGATACTGGTCGAGATACCGAAACGCGGCGTAGGCGGTCAGAAATCCGCCAACAATGGCCGCAACGACCAGCGCTTGTTCTGTGGCACGTGGCAAGCGCAGCCGCCGCAACAGGCAGGCCGCCAGACGGCCGCCGCTGACCGTAACGACGCTGACCATCACGGCCCAAAAGCTCAGCTTCGCAAAGTCGCCCCAGGCATTCATGCTGGCCGCATGCCACAGGCCAAAGCCGAGGCCGAATACGAGGGCGCAAGGCAGCCAGAACAAAGCCCTTTGCCGGCACCATGCCCAGGTAAATGTGCCCGGTTTGGCAATCACGGTCACGGCCCCCGCGAAACCCGTCATGCGGCCAGTATAGCCGTCATCATCACCCGTTTCACGTCCGGCTGGCTGGTATCGGCCGCATTGAGCTGCACGAACCACCGGCGATTTCTACGATCGGTGAATCTCCAGGTCCGTTGCAGCGCCGATTCCGGCGCCGGGTCTGCGGCCGCCCGAAAGCTGCTGGTGATGCGTTCACTCAGTTTTTGGACAATCAGCGCGTTGGCGGACTTGCTCTGCAGCCGCCAGATGACTTCCCAGGCGGAACGGTCGCCCACGGAGCTTTCCACCCTGGACAAGGACCCATCGGGAAGGTCAAGCCGCAGGCGGCCGCCAAACGTGCCGCTGATGGGATAATCGGCCAGCGCGGCGCGGGCGAATCTGGTGTCTTCGTTCCAGTCATATTCCAGATTGCGGGCTACCAGCTCGGCATCGATCTTGCCCTCTATGCGCGATACGACATGCATGGCGCCGTCGATCCCCGAGGACAGACCGGCCGTGGTGATGATCTTGCCGTTATCCACGAAACGCTTGTCGTCCACCACTCTGACATTCCGGAAGTCGGACGCGAGATCGTCGATGGCATCGTGGTAGGTGGTTGCGGAAAGGCCGTCGAGCAGACCGGTCTGGGCCAGGATCAGCGCGCCATTGCAGACCGACATCGTGATTTTGCTTTCGGCATGGCGGGCGCGGATCCAATCGAGCGTGGCTGCATCATGCCGCGCCCCATTTATGTTGCCGCCCGGGATGAGCAGGATGTTGGGTGCGGGCGAAGCGCCGAATGCGTAAGTGGGCGTTATCTGAAGCTTCATCGCGGTCAACAACGGCGAAGCCTTCGCGCCGACCGTAAACACCTCATAGCCCGCCTGGCCGAAGACTTCGTACGGACCGCAGAAATCGATGATCTGCACGCCCTCGAACACCAGGATCGCAACTTTGAGTCGAGATTTCGCGGCGGATGCCCGCGCTCGGTAGTCCTGCACCGAGATCAGCGGCATTCCGCACGAGGGGCATGCGCCAGGCGCTGTGAACACTTTGCCGTCAGAGGCGCATCCGCAATCGGCACAGACATATCCTGCTCCCTGGGCGGACGCGGTTTTGCTGGTCGCCAGCGCGAGGAGTGAGCCGGTAATGAAGCTCCGCCGGTGCGCCGGCCAGATCTGGTTCATGGTGGCGGTCTCCAAAAACTGCAGGAGACGATATCAACCGGCCCAGCCGGATCGCGGCTCGTGCGACGAACGCCCAAAAACTTGCGATGAAGCCGGGGGGGGATTGGCGAAAACAGCTTTGGGCTGTTTTCGTCCTCGCTCCGCTCGGATCGGCGCGTACGCGCCGCCCCAAATCGGCTGCCGCCGATTTGTCGAACAGTGGGTCGTTCACCTCACGCCCGATCCGCCAATAAAAAGGGGGCACAAGGCCCCCTTTTTATTGGCGGACAGGGTGGGATTCGAACCCACGGTAGGCTTGCACCTACGCCGCATTTCGAGTGCGGTGCCTTCAACCACTCGACCACCTGTCCGCCGGCGGTGATAAGGGAGGCGGGCCATGATGGCAAGGCATTTTCGGCCAAGGATTTGAATGGTTTATGGCGCTCCCGCCAGCCATTTGATGCCGATTTCCGCATCCAGCCGCGGCGCGATCAGGCTGGCGGCCTCCCGCATTCCGGCCTCAAACCCGTACGGGGGATTGATCACCAGCAGACCGGCGCGGTTCAGCTTGCCTTCCGGGGCCGGGATAACGGTGTCGATCTCCAGCACCTTTTCCATGCCGCCGGCCAGCACTTCGCCGATGAAGCCTGCCGCCTGCGCCTGCGACTTGATGGGGTACCAGACCAGATAAATGCCGGTGGCGAATTTGCGCCAGGCCTCGCGCACGGTCTCAGCCAGCAGCGAAAACTCATCCGGCGCCTCGAAGGGCGGGTCCATCAGCACCAGGCCGCGGCGCGACGGCGGCGGCAACAGCTTGACGGTGCGGCGATAGCCATCGCCCTCTTCGGCCTGCGCGTTGCGGAACGGCGCCAATGTTTCCTTCAGCGCCGCGAATTCGTCCGGGTGCTTCTCGATGGCCGTCAGCCGGTCCTGCGGCCGCAGAAGTTTCGCCGCGATCAGAGGCGACCCCGGATAGGAAGATCTGCTCTCTCGCGTCAGCGCCAGATATGTCGCCAGCGTATCCGGCACGCTGCCTGAAAAATCATCACCCAGCCGGCCGATGCCCGCCTCCGCCTCGCCTGTCTTTCCCGCTTCACTCCCGCCCAGGTCATAGCAGCCGCGTCCCGCATGGCTGTCTACCACGGCAAACGCCGTGTCCTTCTTCTTCAGATGCAGAAGAATCGCCACCAGCGCGATGTGCTTGACCACATCGGCAAAGTTTCCTGCGTGATAACCGTGCCTGTAATTCATGCGTCAAAGTGTCCGCGATCACCGTTTGTGGCCGTCGCAAGAAAAAGTGAACGGAACTTTCGCAACTTACAACAATTTTGTCCGCGCAAGGATGGAACGCTTTTTCTGGCCAGCGCCTTTCCGTTTTGGGTGGGCGTTAGGAGCTGTATGAGAAGGTTTGTAATTCCTGTTTTAATTGTCACACTGTCTGCATCGCCGGTCCTTGCCGCAAGTTCGGCGCTGGCGCCCGGAAAACCGGCAGGCGTGCGCCAAGCCGAACTTCTTGATGGCGGCAACGGCATGTTTGTCGTGGCCGGCGCGGCGCTGGTCGGCATCACCATCGCCCTGGCGACTGCCGGAAATGGGCCGACTACGCCCAACACCAATCCGGCGACGTCGACCAGCGGCACCTCGCCTTAGGTCGTCATCCGTTCCAGCGGCGGGACGCGGTGCCTGGCCCCTCAAGGGCCGGGCACCGCGGCTGCTGCGCGACCGGCTCTTTCAGGCGCGGCGGCATCGCTGCCGCGCAACGCATTTCTGCGTCCCCTGTTCAAAGGGAGATTTGCTCCAGCGGCAGGTCTTTGGTCCTGGGACCGAACGCCCCGATCACCGCCGCCACGATCCCCATGCAGCCGGCGATGAAGACGAAGACGCCCGGCGCCCCGAAATCCTTGAGGATGGCGGCGATGATGAAGGCGCTGAACATCGTGGACAGCCGCGAGAAGGAATAGACGAAGCCCACAGCCCGGGCGCGCACGCGAGTCGGGAACAGCTCCGGCTGGTAGCCGTGATAGGCGAAGGACAGAATGTTGTTGGCCAGGGTCAGCGCCAGGCCGCAGGCAATGACACCGGCCATGCCGTGCGCCTGGGTGAAGGCCAAACCGGCCGCCGCGATCGCCAGTGCCGATCCCGCCACGACCCATTTGCGCTCGATGCGGTCGGTAAAGAGAAGGCCGATGGCCGGGCCGAACGGCGCGGCGATGGCGATGATGAAGGTATAGGCGAGACTTTTTGTGACCTCGATGCCGCTGGAGATCAGCAACGTCGGCACCCAGCTGGCAAAGCCGTAATAGCCGGCCGCCTGAAACAGATTGAAGACGATCAGCATGAGGGTGCGGCCAAGATAGGGCGGCCGCCAGATTTCGCCGAAAGAGCCGCGCTTCTGCTCGCGGACTTGCGCCCGCGGCTCGGCCAGTTCCGCCCCTTCAAGCCTCGCTTCCACTTCCCAGGCTTCCACGATCGCGTCGGCTTCCTCGTTGCGGCCATGGGCCGCCAGCCAGCGCGGGCTTTCCGGCAGGCGGCGGCGCACGAACCAGACCAGCAAGGCGCCCGCCGATCCCGCCATCACCACAAAGCGCCAGCCGTCCAGCCCGAAGATCACGCGCGGCACCAAGAGCCAGCCCAGGAATGCCACCAGCGGAATGGCGGCGAACTGGATGATGTTGGCATAGGCAAAGGCCCGGCCCCGCCAGGCCGGCGGCGCCAGCTCGGCGATATAGGTATCGATGGTGACCAACTCGATCCCGATGCCGATGCCGCAGATGAAGCGCCAGAGATTGAGGTTGAAGGCGTCCTGCTGGAACGCCATCACCAGGGACGCTGCGGCGTACCAGGCCAGCGAGCCCATGAAGATCACCCGCCGCCCCAGACGGTCGGCGATAAAGCCGAACAGGGCAGTGCCCACGAACAATCCTGCAAAGAAGGCGGCGACAAAGCCGGCGATGCCGGTGGTGCCGAACAGGCCCGGCGTGGTGGTGGTGAGAATGCCGGACTTGACCAGGCCCGGCGCGACATAGGCAGCCAAGAACAGGTCATAGAACTCAAAGAAGCCGCCCAGCGACAGAAGCGTGACCCGCCGCCAGAAACCGGATGTCGGCGGCAACCGCTCCAGCCGGCCCGCGATCAGGCCGGCCTCAGAAGACAAGCTCAGCGGCCTTCATATTCGCGATGCACGTCGTGGGTGACCACGCCGATATCGGGCGGCGGCATCTTCAGCCAGTCCTTGCGCTTCAACGTCGCCAGCGTGTCCTCATGGCCGTTCAGCCAGTGGTCGTGCATGGAGTCGGCGCTGAACTCATAGTCGCGAGCGTTCCCCTCATAGGACTTCTGCTGATAGATCAGCTGCAGGATGGTGGCCTGGGGAAGCCTGGCCAGCTTCTCGCGCATCGCGCGCTGTTCCGGTGTCAAATCGGCGTCCGCCACCTTGACCAGCGCCTCATAAGCCCGCCGCTTCCAGCGCTGTAACCGGGCGAAGTTGTCCGTCACCTGGCGCGTGCGGGAGGAGTATTGAATGTCCTTCTGCCGCCCCAGCACATCAGACATGGTGCGTGGCAGCTCGCCCCGGGCGCTGAACAGGTCTACCTGGAAGACCAGGGAATTGACGTCGTCGTCCTGCGCCAAGAGATGCTGCAGCGGCGTGTTGGAGACGATGCCGCCGTCCCAGAAATAATCGGTGCCGATCCTGATCATGGGAAAGGCGGGCGGCAGCGCGCCGCTGGCCAGCACATGCTCGATGCGGATCTCTTCCTTGCGGTTGTCGAAGAAGACGAAATTGCCGGTCATGATATTGACCGCGCCAACCGAGAAATGAACATCGCCGTCGTTCAGCCGCTTGAAATCCACCAGCTCTTCCAAGGTCTGCTTCAATGGTGTGTTGTCGTAGAAGCTGGTGGCATCCTTCGCGCCCGGCGCCAGGAACCAGGGATTGACCTTGTGGGGATTGAACAGTCCCGGCTGGCCGAACAGAGCGGTGGTCAGCGCCGATACGGTATTGCGGGTCTGGCGATAGATGTCACCATCGGGCGTATAGGGCCAGATGGTGCGATCGGTGACGCGATCCCAGAATTCACACAGGGCCGCCAGCCGCCGGTCAGGCGCATTGCCGGCGATCAGTGCGGCGTTGACGGCGCCGATGGAGACGCCTGACACCCATTCCGGTTCCAACCCCGCTTCGTGCAAACACTGATAGACACCGGCCTGATAGGCGCCCAGCGCTCCGCCACCCTGGAGCACCAGGGCGATGCGGCCGCAATTGTCGGGACGGCCCACCGGCGCACAAGGGTGGCCGGATGGATGTATCGGTTTTGTGTCCATTCGCCGCGAATCATAGCGCAATTCGCGGTGATTCGCGTGGGGCCTGCGGCCTTATCGCCCCTTCGGTGCGCGCGCCGCGCCTGTCATGCTGATCGCACCCCCATCTGGAGAATTTTTCATGTCCGCCAGCCTTAAAGGCAAAGTCGCCCTTGTCACCGGCTCGACCTCGGGCATCGGCCTTGCCATCGCGCGGGCCTTTGCCGCGGAAGGCGCCAATGTCTGCATCAACGGCTTTGGCGATGCCGCCGCCATCGAGAAGGAGCGCAGCGGGCTTGAAAAGGACTTCGGGGTGAAGGCGATCTATTCCGGCGCCGACATGAGCAAGGGCTCGGATACCGAGGCGATGGTGACCGACACCATCAAACAGCTCGGATCGGTGGATATCCTGGTCAACAATGCCGGCATCCAGTTCGTCTCGCCGGTGGAGGAATTTCCCCCCGAGAAATGGGATCAGATCATCGCCATCAACCTGTCATCGGCCTTTCACGCCACCCGCGCGGCCGTGCCTGGCATGAAGGCGAAAAAATGGGGCCGCATCATCAACACCGCCTCGGCCCATGCCCTGGTGGCTTCGCCCTTCAAGTCGGCCTATGTCGCGACCAAACATGGCATTGCCGGCTTCACCAAGACCATCGCGCTGGAGACGGCGCGCTTCGGCATCACCGCCAACGCCATCTGTCCTGGCTATGTCTGGACGCCGCTGGTGGAAAAGCAGATTCCCGACACCATGCAGGCGCGCGGCCTGACACGCGAGCAGGTGATCGATGACGTGCTCTTGGCGGCGCAGCCCACCAAGCAGTTCGTCACCGTGGAGGAGGTAGCAGCGCTGGCCCTCTATCTGGCCGGAGACATGGCGCGTTCGGTTACCGGCAGCATCATTTCGATTGATGGCGGCTGGACGGCCGCATAATCCCCGCGCCGACACAGTTTGCGACAAGCCGTCCAAATTGGCCGCAAATGGTTCATGCGCGATTCATGCGGAACGACCTAACCTCTGCGTCATTAACGCGAGGAAAGGAGACTTTTATGAAACGCATTCTTCTCACGGCCGCGGCCCTGACGCTGTTGGCGGCACCGCTCGGCAGCGCCTTTGCGCAAGGCTATGATCGGCACGACGACCGCCGCGGCAACAGCATGATGATGGACCGTCATGACGACCATCATGACAACAGGATGATGAACCGCCGCGATCATCACGACTGGCGCAGGGGCGGCCGCATCGAGCGCACCGACTGGGACCGTGGTGCGCGCATCAATGACTGGCACCGCTATCACCTGTCGCGTCCCCCGCGCGGCTATGAATGGCGCCGGGTGGACGACAACTATGTGTTGGCGGCCGTGGCCGGCGGCCTGATCGCCTCGGTGATCCTGGCCAGCCATTAACCGGTAGTTTGTCTGGGAAAGGCGGCATCCTCTGGATGCCGCCTTTTTCTATGGCTGCAGGACTTTGCCCAATGTCACAAGCCCCGGATAGGGATGGCTGCCGTAAGGCGGAATGGGCGCAAAACCGAAACTCTTATAAAGTGCGATGGCGGGAGCCATCTCGGCCAGGGTATCGAGCTTGACCTCGCGATAGCCGCGGCTCTCCGCCAGCTTCAGGACATCCGCGACCAGCGCCTTGGCGACACCTGTCCCCCGCGCCTGCGGCCGCACGAACAGCCGCTTGATCTCGGCGACATCCGGCGGCGCGAGAGGCTTCAGCCCGATACAGCCCAGCACGTGATCGCCGCGCTTGGCCAGCAGCAATTCGCCGGCCGGCGGCGCGTAAGGGCCGGGCAGCGACTTCAACTCGTCGCCGAAGCCCTGCGGGCCTAAGTCAATGGGCAGCGACTTGGCATAGGCGCGGAAGAGCGCGGCCGCCGAGGTCAGCTCGACGGCCGAGCGCGCCGGCGAGATGGTGTAGCTGTTATCGGAGCTGGTCGGCCACAGCATCAATACCCGCTTGCGAACAGAGCTCGTCCTTGTCCCCGCCCACCGCGCCGGAGGACGCCACCGCGCCAATCACCTCGCCATGATATTTGATCGGCACGCCGCCGCCCACGCCGACCACGCCGCGGATATTGGTCATGGGCGAACCCAGGGTGGAATTGCGCGCCGTGGCGAAGGTGGCCGAGCTGGCGAAACGCGAAGCCAGGGTCAGGGCGGTAAACGCCTTGTCCTGCGCCAGGGTAACGGTGTGCGGACCGGTCTTATCGTCACGCAGGAAGGCCTTCATGGTGCCGCCAGAATCGATCACCACCATGGTGGTGTGAAAACCCATCTTGCGGCAGGCCTCGATGCCGCCGCGCGCGATCTTCTCGGCCATGTCCAGCGAGATTTCATGGGCCGTCACCACGCCCTTCTCGCCCACCACCGGCGGATAGCTGGCCGGCGCCGGCAAGGGCTGGGCCCAGGCGCCGCCCGTCAGCACAGACGTGGCAAACAGCGCGGCAGCAAGGGTGAAAGCCTGGATGCGCATGAAACCTCCCCGGATTTTTGCCAAAGGCTAGGTCATATGCGGGGCAAGTCAACCGGGACGGACGCGGGAGGCGGCATGGCAGATCCGCGGTTGACCCCGCCGCGCGGCAGTCCTAGGCACCAGGCATGAACGCCTTTATTTCCGGCCTGCTGCTGTGTCTGAGCCTGATTGTCGCCATTGGCGCGCAGAACGCCTTCGTCCTGCGCCAGGGGCTGCGGCGGGAGCATGTTTTCGCGGTGTGCGCGATCTGCGCCCTGTCCGACGCCGTGCTGATCTCCGCCGGGGTGGCGGGCTTCGGCGCACTGGTGACAGCGGCGCCCTGGTTGACCCCGGCGATGCGCTATGGCGGGACGCTGTTCCTGGCCGGCTATGGTGTGCGCAGCCTGATCGCGGCCTGGCGTGGCGGCGCGGGTCTCGATCCCGCCGCCGATGAGCGCAAAAGCCTTGGCGCCACAATCCTCACCTGCCTTGCCTTCACCTGGCTCAATCCGCATGTCTATCTGGATACGGTCGTGCTGCTGGGTTCGGTTTCCACCGGCTATGCCGGACAGCGCGTCGTCTTCGCCGCCGGCGCCAGCACCAGCTCTCTGTTGTTCTTCTTCGCGCTGGGTTATGGGGCACGGCTGCTGCGTCCGCTGTTCGCCAAGCCCGCTGCCTGGCGGGTGCTGGATATCCTTATCGGCATCACCATGCTGGCGCTGGCGGTGAAGCTGATCTCGGAGGGTTGAAGGTCCGTGCTACTTCGCGCGCGTGCCCGGTATCAGCAAAAAGGCGCAGGCCGAGGCTGCCGCGCAAGCGATTGCACAGGCCAGGATCGCAGTATGAAAACCTGCGATCAGCGCCTCATCCCTGGCGCCCAGCACGCCGCCCAGCAATGCGGTGCCGATCAAGCCACCAGTGCGGGCAATGGCGCTGTTGAAGCCGGAGGCCGAGCCGGTATGGCGCGCATCCACCGCGCCCAGCACGGCATTGGTGAGAGGCGCCACCGCGCACACCATTCCAAGCGAAATCACCAGAATGGCGGGCAGTACTTCAGTCCAATAATTGGTGTGGCTGCCGATGCGCAGCGCCAGCAAAAAGCCCGCTGCCACAACCAGCGGCCCGATGGTCAGGGGCAGGCGCGCGCCGATGCGGCCGGCGATCCTGCCCATGACCGGTGAACCCAGCGCCAGCACCAGCGCGAAAGGCACCAGCGCGCCGCCGGCCTGGGTGCCGCTGTAGGAACTGCCCTGGATCAGCACATAAGGCATCAGCACGATCAGCGCGCCCAACGCGCCATAGAGCAGCAAGGTCAGCAGGGAGAGGCCGATGAAGCTGGCCGAGCCGAACATCGCCAGCGGTGTCATGGCGCGCTCGCCCCGCATTTTCTCGACGCCGACAAAGGCCAGCAGCAGAATGACCCCGGCGCCCACATCTGCGACGGCGAAACCGGTCCAGCCGCCGCGGCCTGAGCCGATGGTCAGGCCCCAGGTCAGTGCGCCAAGCGCTACCGTCGCCAGCGTGGCGCCGGGCATATCGAGCGCGGGACGATCGCGCTCGCGGCTGTCATGCACATAGATCAGCGCCAGCAGAATAGCGCCCGCCGCCAGGGGCAGATTGATCAGGAAGATGGCGCGCCATCCCACCACATCGATCAGCCAGCCGCCCAGGACCGGACCGATGGCCGCCAGCACCGCGCCCACCGAGGCCCAGATGCCGATGGCGCGGCCGCGCCTCTCGCCGGTGAAGCTGACGCCCAGGATGGCGAGGCTGTTGGGCATCAGGATCGCGGCGCCGATGCCTTGCGCGCCGCGCGCCGCCAGCAACACCGGCAGGCTGGGCGCCAGAGCGCAGGCTGCCGAAGCGACGGCGAACAGGACCGTGCCGCCGACCAGCAGCCGCATGCGGCCATAGCGGTCGCCCGCGGCGCCACCCAGCAGCAGCAGCGCGCTCAGCGGCAGCAGATAGGCGTTGATCACCCATTGCAGATCGGCCGCGCCGCCGCCCAGCGCCTTGCCGATTGCCGGCAAGGCGACATTGGTGACCGAGCCGTCCACAAAAGCCAGGCTGGACGCCAGGATACAGGTGGCCAGCACCCAGTTCGGATGCGAAGACTTCCGCGCCATGAAACGAGTTTGACGGAGAACCGTCCGTCAAACAAACCGCGCGGCTTGTTTAAGGGCGCTTCATCCGCAGCATGAAGCGGTCACTGGCAAAGTGTCCCGTCTCGGAATTGCTGGCCGCCTTGTTGTCCGCCGGGTTGTGCAGCAGGTCGCCCTCGGCATCCAGCTTGAATCCCGCGGCGGTCAACTCGCTCTTGGCGACCGCTTCGTCCATGCGGTGAAACTGGGAGGTGGCGGCCAGACCGGCGCCGGGCGCGGCGCTGTGGTCCTCGACATAGAATATTCCGCCCGGCTTCAGGTTGTTGAACACCGCCTTGTCGAGGCCGGCGATGTCGGCGGTCGGGCCGTTATGGAAGTCGTGATAATTCTCCGTGGTCCAGAACAGGTCGGCCTTCTCGGGCAGCATCATGGTCGGGTAGTCCACTGTCACGACCTTGATGTTAGGATATTCCGCGGTCAGCGCATTGAGCGCGTCGAGGGCGCCGGGGCGCGCCGCCTGTGCGGTGGTGACGACGGCGTAGACTTTGCCGGTGGGGCCGACGGCCTTGGCCAGGATGCGGGTGTAATAGCCGCGGCCCGGGCCCAGCTCGGCTATGGTCATGCCGGGTTTGACACCGGCGAAGGCCACGGTCTCGGCCGGCTTGCGGTTGGCATCGCGTTCCTTATCGGCGGCTGGCCGCGCCGGGTCGGCGACCGCGGCGGCAATGGCGGGAGATACACTTTGGGCCATGGCCGGCGCGCAAAGCAAAGTGGTGGCGAAAAGAGCGGCGGTGAAGGAACGGAGCATGGGGTCAACCTCCTCGTTGTTCGGCGCGTAATGCGCTCCTTGTTATGGCGGTAAACCTTAGCACACAGAAGACAGGTGGGTGATCGGAATGATCGCAAACCATCAAACCGCATCACGATGAGCCGCTGGTCATTTCCGGGCCGTCAGATAGCGATTCGGGCTTGAAACCCATGGCTTTGCGAAAAGACGCTCGCATGTCCTTGTTTTTCCGCGATCCTTTGCGACCCTGCCAAAGCCCTTCACAATCTATGGGCTATTTCTCGGGTTTGTGAACAAATGCGAAGACGGCATCGAAAGGTTTTCGATTATCCGTGGTGCATTTACTGCGGCGGCACCACGCCGGCTACAGAGGCTGATCATGTCCCCGCACGGGTTCTGTTCGACCGGCGGGCCAGACCTAAAGGGCTGGAATTCCCAAGCTGCAAACCGTGCAATGAGGGCGTCCGTCGGGCAGAACTGGTGGCAGCTCTCATTTCGCGAGCTTATGCCGAACCAGGCGCGCCAGCTGTTGAAGGCGAATTTGGAGACCTTCTGAAACAGGTCCATCGGCGCGTTCCCGGACTTCTGCAAGAGATGCAAGCGCCGCGGGGGAAGTCAAAACTCCTAGCTAGGCGCTTGGGAACGGCCGAGGAGGCTTTTCTACGACTTGGCGGCCCCATTGCCCTCAACCATCTACAAGCATTCGCGGCGAAACTTGGGTTCGCATTTCACTATCACCTTAAACGGTCGCCAGTGCCTGTTGGAGGAGCAGTGTCGGTCCTCATTCGCTCTAACGTGGACATGCTCCAGGGGCGAATACCCCAAGAAATATTCGATATGTTAGGTGCGCCGGAAACTCTGCGGCAGGGCAGGTTCAACGCGGATCAGCAATTTCGGTACAAAGCCGTCGCTGCAGAAGATGGAAACATGACTATGGCTTTTGCTTCGTTGCGCAGATCGTTTGCGATCATCACGTTTGCCGCCGATGATCCGGCCAAACTTACGGACTCCGGCTCGCGACACGATCGCCTGTTCAAACCTGGCGACCTCGCGCTGAACTTATTGCCCAGCGCATTCCCGAGGATCAGCGCGCGATTTCGAGCGGAATGGTCGTGAGATGGACCAGTCGTCGGTCGGGGCCGGTGGTCGAGCTTATCCCCGGGCACATTTCTTTGCGCCGCAGCGGAGTATCGGATTGATCTGGCCCAGATGCATGCCGCGGGCCGATGACGGCCGCGCGCTACGCTGCCGCTAGCGCGGCCTATCGGCCCTTGGCATTGGTTTGCGCCCGGTTCGGGCGCAAACCAATGGTGCCCCGGGAGGGACTTGAACCCCCATGCCTTTCGGCAACGGATTTTGAGTCCGCCGCGTCTACCATTCCACCACCGGGGCACGGGGTCGTCACGCGGGCGCTTTTGTTAGCGGTTTGGTCCCCTTCCGTCCACCCTTTTGCGGGCTCCGGAACCCCCTTAAACTGGCCCCATGAACGCTCCCGCCCGCGACCTCTACACGACCCCGCGATCCGACTGGACCCGCGAGGAAATCGCCACCCTTTTCGCCCTGCCCTTTCCCGAACTGCTGTACCGGGCGCAGAGCGTGCACCGCGCCCATTTCGATCCCAGCCAGGTGCAGGTCTCCCAGCTTCTGTCCATCAAGACCGGCGGCTGTCCGGAAGATTGCGGCTATTGCACCCAGTCCGTGCACAACAACACGGGCCTGAAGGCGACAAAGCTGATGGAGGTCGAGGCGGTGCTGACCGAAGCGCGTGCGGCCAAAGCCGCGGGCGTGTCGCGCTTCTGCATGGGCGCCGCCTGGCGCAATCCCAAGGACAAGGATCTGGATACGGTCTGCGCCATGGTCGAAGGCGTGAAGGCACTGGGCATGGAGACCTGCGTCACGCTTGGCATGCTTACTGCCGGCCAGGCCATGCGGCTGAAAGAATCCGGCCTGGACTATTACAACCACAACATCGACACCTCGCCGGAATATTACCGGCACGTGATCACCACCCGGACCTATCAGGACCGGCTGGACACGCTCGAAGCCGTGCGGACAGCGGGCATCCATGTCTGCTGCGGCGGCATTGTCGGCATGGGCGAAAGCCAAAGCGATCGCGTTGGGCTGATCCATGCGCTGGCGACTCTGCCGGTGCATCCGGAAAGCGTGCCGATCAACCTGCTGGTGGGAACAGGCACGCCGGCGGCGGATACATCCCCCAAGCTGCCGCACCTGGATTTTGTGCGCACCATCGCGGTGGCCCGCATCACCATGCCCAAATCCATGGTGCGCCTGTCGGCCGGCCGCGAGGACATGTCGGACGAAGCCCAGGCCCTGTGTTTCATGGCCGGCGCCAACTCCATCTTTTATGGGCCCAAGTTGCTCACCACCCCCAACCCGGTGGCGGATGCCGACCGGGCCCTGTTCGCAAAACTCGGTCTTTCACCCATGCCCCTGCCGTAATGGACAAGCTGGCCGGCTTTCTGCTGATCCTGCTGATCGGGGCGGTGATCCTGGCCCCCGTCGTCATGGCCCTGGAACTTCCCTCCCTGCCGGGGGATTTCGCCGTCTCCTGGCACAAACACACCTACAATGTGCCGGTGCTGTGGTCGTTGTGCGCAAGTGGGGGACTTACCCTTTTATATTCGCTGTACAGGCGCTAAGAGCGGCGGGCGTTTTTAGCCTGGAATCCGCGCCGTCATGACTATCCGCAAGATTTCCCGCGCCCTGCTCTCGGTTTCCGACAAGACCGGCCTGATCGACTTCGCCAAGGGCCTGGCGGCGCATGGGGTGATGCTGATCTCGACCGGCGGCACGGCTAAGGCGCTGCGCGATGCGGGCCTTTCCGTCACCGACGTGGCGGAGATCACCAACTTCCCCGAGATGATGGATGGCCGGGTCAAGACTTTGCATCCCATGGTGCATGGCGGCCTCTTGTCGTTGCGCGACAAGGCCGATCATGCGGCGGCCATGACCCAGCACAACATCGCCGGCATAGATTTGCTCGTCTGCAACCTCTATCCGTTCGAGGCGACGGTGGCGCGCGGCGCCGATTTCGAGACCACCATCGAGAATATCGATATCGGCGGACCGGCGATGACCCGCTCGGCCGCCAAGAACCATGACTGGGTGACGGTGGTGGTGGATGTGGAGGACTATCAGACGGTCCTCGACGAGATGAAGGCCAATGGCGGGGCCACCAGCTTCGCCCTGCGCAAGAAGCTGGCCCAGCGCGCCTTTGCCCGCACCGCTGCCTATGACGCCGCCGTCTCCAACTGGTTCGCCGGCGAGCTGGCCCAAGATAGAGATAAGAATGGCGACAAGGAGCCGCCGCGGCGCCGCGCCTTTGGCGGCTTCCTGCGCCAGGGCCTGCGCTATGGCGAGAACCCGCACCAGGAAGCGGCCTTTTATGTGGATGGGTCGCAGCGGCCCGGCGTGGCCACGGCCAAGCAGCTTCAGGGCAAGGAGCTCAGCTACAACAATATCAATGACACCGATGCGGCCTATGAGCTGGTGGCGGAGTTCGATCCCAAACAGTCACCCGCTTGCGCCATCATCAAGCACGCCAATCCGTGCGGCGTGGCGCTGGGCAAGAGTTTGAAAGATGCCTATCTGGCGGCGCTGGCCTGCGACAGCGTTTCGGCCTTTGGCGGCGTCTTGGCCTTCAACCAGACCCTGGACGGCGCCACAGCGGAAGAAATCTCCAAGATCTTCACGGAGGTGATTATCGCGCCCGACGCCGATGCGGATGCGCAGAAGATTCTGGCGGCCAGGAGAAACCTGCGCCTGCTGACGGCAGGCGGGTTGCCCGATCCGCTGGCGCCCACCCTCACCTATCGTTCCGTCGCAGGCGGCTTCCTGGTCCAGACCCGCGACAATGGCAGGATCACCAAAGCCGAATTGAAAGTGGTGACCAAACGCCAGCCCACCGAGCAGGAGATCAAGGATATGCTGCTCGCCTTCACCATCGGCAAGCATGTGAAGTCCAATGCCATCATCTATGTGAAGGATGGCAGCACGGCCGGCATCGGCGCCGGCCAGATGTCACGCGTGGATTCGGCCCGCATCGCCACGATCAAGGCGAAGGATGCCGCGAAAATCGCGGGCTGGGCCGAGCCGCGCACCAAGGGCTCGGCCGCGGCCTCGGAAGCCTTCTTCCCCTTCCCCGATGGCCTGCTGGTGGTGGCGGAAGCCGGCGCCACGGCGGTGATCCAGCCCGGCGGCTCGGTCAATGATCAGAAGGTGATTGACGCAGCGGATGAAGCCGGGCTGGCGATGGTTTTCACCGGCATGCGCCACTTCCGGCATTAGCGCGGTCTTTTTGGGCCCTGAGTTCGTCGCTTCGTCGCTTATGGGCAGTTCGCCCACCGCGCTCCTCGCTTCTGCTCAGGTCCCAAAAATCCTCGCGCTAGCCAGCGAGACGTGGTCGGTTAAGATCGGCACTCGCACAATGCCTACAGATGTCGTATCGTGCCCGCCAATGGAGGGCGCGATGAAAATCATTCTTCCGATCCTGCTTCTGGTGGCGACCGTTCCGGCGTTCGGCCAAACCGCGCCCGGCAAGACCGACAAGCCTGTCGTCTATGACCGCAACAGCAGGCAGATGCTGCCCTATGACCGGCTGCAGCCAGTGCAATGCCCGCATTGGGATCGGGCGCCGCCGCCTTGTGCCAGCGCCGAAAAACCGGAGCCGCAAAAAGCCCTGAAGCCGAAGAGCATCGGCTAACGCAGCTTATCGAAGACCTCGTTGGCTTCGACGCCCCATATCCGCGACTTGGAAATCCAGCCATCCGCGCCTTCGCCGCTGATGTGACAGGCATCGAGGGTGCAGGCGATCAGCCGCGCCACCGCGCCGGGATCGGCCAGCGCCGCCACCTTGCCGCCGTCAGGCTTTGCGAAAAGCTGCGCCCGGCCCTTGCCCGTCACCAGCACGGTGCGCTGGTCGGTCAGCATGGAGGCAGCCATCCAGCCCACCGTACCGTCGGCGGCGCGCACCCGGCGCCAGACGTCGAACTGGGCGAGCACCGCGTAAGGATAGCCACGGTGGCGATAGACCCACAGAACCTTGTGGGCATAGGTCGGGCCTTCGCGCAGATACGCCTTCTCACTGCGCTGGCTGACATAGCGCAGAACTTTGTCCGGCGCCGCCGCGGCCCCGCCGGTCAGGCCAATCAGCATCAGAAATATGACGGCTATCCGTATCATGCTGGTAATGCTGCCTGGATTCGCGCCAAGATTTAACGGCAAGTGCCGCTTCCGTCACCCCGAGCCTTGCGCTTTAATGCCGCCATGCCGACCAAAAAGCCCCTGGTGATCGTCACCCGCAAGCTGCCGGAACAGGTGGAAACGCGGATGCGCGAGCTGTTCGACGCCCGCCTCAATCTCGACGATACGCCCATGACGGCGGCGCAGCTGGCTGACGCGATGGCCACCGCGGACGTCCTGGTCCCCACCATCACCGACCATATTGACGCCGGCCTGATCGCCAAAGCCGGCCCCAACCTGAAGCTGATCGCCAATTTCGGCGCCGGCGTGGACAATATCGACGTCCAGGCCGCCTCCAATCGCGGCATCATGGTGACGAACACACCCGGCGTGCTGACCGAAGACACGGCCGACATGACCATGGCCCTGATCCTGGCGGTGCCGCGCCGGCTGGTGGAAGGCGTGGCGGCGCTGGAAGAAAACCGTTTTCGCGGCTGGTCGCCGAACTGGATGCTGGGCAACCGGCTGCAGGGCAAGCGGCTTGGCATTGTGGGCATGGGGCGCATCGGCCAGGCGGTGGCGCGGCGGGCGCGCGCCTTCGGCCTGCAGATCCATTATCACAACCGCAAACAGGTCGGGCCCGATATCGAGCAGGAGCTGGAAGCCACCTACTGGGACAGCCTGGACCAGATGCTGGCGCGGATGGACATCGTCTCGGTCAACTGCCCCCACACCCCAGCCACCTATCACCTGCTATCGGCGCGGCGGCTGAAGCTGATGAAGCCGTCCGCCTATATCGTCAACACAGCGCGTGGTGAGGTGATTGACGAGAATGTCCTGGCGCTGATGCTGGAAAAAGGCGAGTTGTCGGGCGCGGGACTGGACGTGTTCGAGAACGAGCCGGCGGTCAACCCCAAGCTGCTCAAGGCGCGCAATGTGGTGCTGCTGCCGCATATGAGCTCGGCCACCATCGAGGGCCGGGTGGACATGGGCGAGAAGGTGATCGTCAACATCCGCTCGCTCGTGGATGGCCACAAACCGCCGGATCGCGTCATCCCCGCGATGTTGTGATCCTGATTGTCATGGCCGCCCTCGAGGCGGCCATCCATGGATGGCTGGGTCAAGCCCGGCCATGACAAGCTGAGTTACTTAAGAGTCGCGTCGAAGAGTTCGACCAGCTTTTCGAACGCACGCTCAGCCTGCAGTTCGTCATAGACAGGTTGATCGGGCACAGTCCAACCATGTCTGGCGCTTTCGTAGACTTCGCTCTGAAAGGCGCCGTGCCAGTTGCGCAGCGCCTCTTCCAGGGTCGCCACATGCTCGGGCGTCGCGGATGGGTCTTCCACCGCATGGCCGAAATAAAGCCGCGCCTTGACCCGCGGTAGTTGCTTGTGCGGGCTATCCGGCTTGCCGGTCACCAGGAAGCCACCATGGAAGGAAGCCGCGGCCGCAACCTGGTCCGGCGCGGCCGCCGCCATACGCAGAGCCATCTGGCCGGTAAAGCAATAACCGACAGCGCCGATCTTGCCGGACTTCACGCCTTTCTGCGCCAGCAGAAAATCAATATAGGCCTTGCCGTCGCTTTCCATCTGCTCGGCCGTCAAAGTGTCGAACAGAATGGGGAGTGCCTTTCGAATCTCGGCCTCGTCTTGCAGCTTCCAGCCATTCGGCTGAATGCGGGAATAGCGATGAAAGACGTTGGGCATCAGCACGGCAAAGCCCTTCTCGGCCAGGCGCCTGGCCATGCCGATATTGGCGGGCCGGATGCCCCAGATGTCGGTCAGAAACACCACGCCGGGGAAGTCGGCGATGCCGTCGGGCCGCAGCAGCAAGGTCTCGGTGGCGATGGTGGGGATTTCAAATTTCATCTCGATCATCGCTTCGGGTCCTGATGCTCATAAATGACGGTGTTCCAGTAACGCGCCTGATGGCTTCCGGTGCGTGAAAAGCCGCGGCGCTGCAATTCGCGCCCGATCATCCAGTTGAAGTAGCCATGCGCCACCAGGGCTGCTGTGCCCCGGTACCGCGCCGCCGCCACCAGCATGTCCGCGGCGCGGGCGGCGCGCTGTCGCGCCTGGCGGGGATTTTCGATTCCCGGATGAAAGCCGATGTGCCAGAGAATGCGCGAGACCACGGCCCATTTGGGAACCCGCATCCGCAGCAGCGGAATGCGCGGGCTGGCCAGCGGCGCTTCGACAAAGATTTCTTCGGAAATCAGCTCCGCATGAGGCGCCAGCGCCGCCGCGCTCTGATGGGCGCGCAGCCGGCCGCTGGTGAAAACCTGCGTGAGCTCGGCGGCCAGCTCGGCCGATTCCCGTGGCGGCAGGCTGGCAGGCGCCAATCCCGCCGCCTCATAGTCCTCAATGTAGCCGGCAAAGCCCGCATGCCCTGTGCGGGGCCTGAGCGCGATATGCGGCTCGCCATGGCGAATCAGGACAATGCGCATAGGGGAAACATGCTCGGGAATGCGCGCAAACAGAATCCTTCCAGCGCTGGATGAAATGTAAACTCTGGAGGATCCTGTTTAGAAATTATTAACCCGCCTGCCCGTTCGCCCGTTTGCCTAGCGAATTGGCCCCCAGCCTAATTATTAGGCAAACCCCTGTTGCATCGCAACAACGCCCCTCCAAATCCAGCGCTTAACCCCGTCAAAATGGCCTGAATGGTCAACGCGCCATATTGAGAAAGGCAGTGCGAAACAGAACTGTCACCTCCGATAGGGCGCAAATCGGTCGCGCCCCAAAATGGCAACCTGAAGGGGACCAAAAATGAAGAATGTGACCAAACTGCTTTTGGGCGCCGCGAGCCTGGCCGGCCTTGTCGCCGTGGCCGCTCCGGCTTTCGCCCAGGATGCGCCCCCGTGGGCCTTGTCGGCCGCTATCGACGTTCAGAGCGACTACAAATTCCGCGGCATCAGCCAGAACAAGCGAGATCCCTCTCCGCAGGGCGCAGTGAATCTGACCGGCCCTGACGGCTTCTATGTCAGCGCCTGGGCGTCGACGATTGACTGGCAGTTGGCCGGCGTGAACAACAATCCTGGTGTCGAACTCGACATCTATGGCGGCAAGCACACCGACCTGTGGGGCGTGGACTGGAATTTCGAGCCCTATTACTACGCCTATCCCGACGCCAAGACGTTCGGCGGCCCGGAGGCCAGCTATTTTGAGCTGATCAACTCGTTCACCAAGGCCTTCGGCCCCGTTTCCTTCACCGCGACCTGGGCCTGGTCGCCGCAGTTCAGCTTGGGCGGCGGCACCGGCAACTATCTCGCCGGCCTGGCGTCCTACACCATCAACGACTGGCTCAGCATCAGCGGCAATCTTGGCCATCAGTGGGTCCAGGCCGCGAAGTACAACGCCTCCAGCGACTATACCTATGCGGATATCGGCGTGACCGGTAGCTACAAGGGCTTCGCGCTGGACCTGCGGTATTCGGGCACGGACCTGAGCGCGGCGAAGTGCGGCTTCTACATGGGCACCAACCATGCCTGCGCCGGCGACTTCATCGCCACGCTGACCTACACCATTAATCTGTTCCCCTAAGGGACTGTTGAAGTTATGATATGCAAAACCCGCAAGGCGCCCTGCCTTGCGGGTTTTTGTTTGGAGAACCGATGACACTGGCGATCGAAAAGCTGGCGATCGAAAAGGCGGAGCAGCCGACGGATGAAGTCCGCGCCCTGATCACGCTGCTCGAAGAGGAACTGTCGCCGCATTATGAGGCGCACCAGCGCCACGGTCTCCAGATCGAGGCGATCTTTCAGCCCGGCATCCAGTTCTTTCTTGCACGGCGAGCGGGCGAAGCCCTGGGCTGCGGTGGGGTTGCGCTTTACCCGGGCTTTGCCGAGGTCAAACGCATGTTCGTGAGCCGCGAGGCGCGAGGCCAGGGCATCGCCGACGCGATCATGGACCGGCTGGCCGACGTTGCGCGGCAGGCGGACCGGCCACTGCTGCGGCTGGAGACCGGGGACTGCCAGCAGGCCGCGATCCGCTTCTATCGGCGCTATGGCTTCGACTTTTGCGGCCCCTTCAAACCCTATTCGGCCATGCCGCCGGAAAACATCGCCACCAGCATCTTCATGGAAAAACGGCTGCTCTAACTTTCCAGCACCTTGCGCAGCTGCTGCTGGTCAAAGGGCTTGACCAGGTTCACCACCCCGGCCGGCAGATCGGCCGGATTGGAATAGCCCGAAGCGATGATCACTTTCAGGCCGGGCTTCAGCTTCAGCGCTTCCACCACCAGTTCGCGTCCGCTCATGCCGGGAAGGCCCAGATCGGTGAGCAGGATGGTGATGGCCGCGTCCCGGCCCAGCAACGCCAGAGCCTCGCGGGCATCGCCTGCCTCGGCAGCTTCGAACCCGAGCTGCTCCACCATATCCACCGTGGTCATGCGGATCAGCGCCACATCCTCCACCACCAGCACCTTGCCGCGTGTCTCCGGGACGGGTTCGCCGGGGGCGACGGCCGCCAGCCTGTTGTTTCCCTGACTTGTCATGCCCCCGGCCAGCTCTTTGCGCCACTTTGAAGTAATCTAGATATTGCCACCGCCCGCGCAAGCGAGCCGGGCCGAGTTCCATGGCGGTGATCGTATTCAGGCCCTGCCCGTACATGACGACGAGCCCGCCTTGACACAACAGCGTCGTGCTGAATGCGCCGCGGGAGGCGCGACTTTGCCACTGGCCCGTCACAATCAAGCCTTTATCCGGCACCGCGCAATCCGCATGGGAGACATTTGCGAACTCATCCGTTCTAGCTTCCGAAGAGGCACGTTTTCGGAACCCTCATGGAGACCCCGATGAAAAGCGTGAACAAGATTTGCATGTCCGTCCTGCTGCTGGGCGCCGCCGCCATCGCGGTTCCCGCCATGGCGCAGTCCGCCGCCGCCGACAACAATGCGGGCGCAGCCGAAAGTGCCCAGGCCGCGGCGCCGAGCGATAATGCGCAGGCTGCGGGTGCGGCGAACGAGTCCAGCAATGCCGCTGCCGACGCCAGCACTTCTCCGAGTGCCGCGCCGTCCAGCAACACACAGACAGCGATGAACAGCAGCGCCAATGCTGCCGCGAATGCGGACGTGTCGTCGGTCGGTGATACATCCAAGAAATATCACCGCGCGAATCGCGCCAAGGACTTCCGCGCCGAGCAGAAGATCACCGCGCAACTGAACCAGCAGGCCAGCATCGCGGCCAAGCCCACCCAGACGGCTTCCAACCAGTAATCCGTCCAAAGACAAACGGCCGGGCGCCTTGGCTAGCGCCCGGCCGTTTTATTTTTGGGATTTGGGGACTCTGCGTCGAGGCCGGTGTTTTCGCCTGCCGCGGGCGGGCGAAGACGCGCGGGGGGCGGACGTGGTGTTCTTCTGTGCGTCGAGGCCGGTGTTTTCGCCTGCCGCGTCCACCCGAAGACGCTGGCGCGCGGGCGGACTTGGCATTCATTTTTGCCCTACAGGGCAAAAATGAATGGTCGGAGAGAGAGGATTGCGAAAACAGGCATTGGCCTGTTTTCGTCCTCGGCTTTGCCTCGGATCGGGCCTTCGGCCCGCCCAAAAGGCCCTGCCGGGCCTTTTGTCGAACCTCTAACTTGGTATCAGCAGAAAAGAATGGTCGGAGAGAGAGGATTCGAACCTCCGGCCCCTACGTCCCGAACGTTGTCAGCGAAAAGCGAAACCCAATGATTCCGCAGCTTTTCTCCCACGATCGAGCCCGAACGATAGTCGAACAAGCGGGGAACAAACCGCCTTGAATTCCCACTGAATTCCCACAAAGCCCTTGTCAGTAGCAGCATCCAGAACTGCGCGCCTCGATCAAGCAGGCTGTGATTTTGTTAAAACCCATTGGCGATGGGAACCGCCAACGATTCAAGGCAAACCCGTATCGGCCAAAACGCGCGTATTCTCGCCCGAATGCGCTTGGCGCCGGTGTCGTGATGGCTCTCTTGGCGGCCGTGATGGGATACACCGGCAGAGACGCCGTCAGGGATTTTTGCGATTTCGGCGGCGGGATTCGGCCGCCGGTGTTTAGCCGCGCTGATACCCGTAGGTCAGACGCCCTATAGAACCCGCCAAACCTTATCGAAAATTTCCAAACCGCGCTCTAGCATACGTCACATTCCGGCGGGCGGTGGCAGATAACGTACTGCTTGCGCTGCAGCGCTCAGCGGCATGGCGGTCTGTTCTAGTTCAGAAAGCGCCGACTTGCTTGCGCTGGCGCTCGGGGCACTCACTTTCAACGCAAAATTCGCGGTCACCGTCGGCGCTGCGTAGGAAGTGCCGGTGACATTCGCATAACCCTGGGGCAAGATTGCCGCTTGGACGTTGACGCCGGGTGCTGCAAACATTGCGGTGCCGCGATTGGCGTCTGCTTGGATGTGCTTGTTGGCGTCAACGGATGTCACCGCCACCACACCCGGATAGGCAGCAGGAAAGTTCGGAGATGCGGCAGGACCATCATTGCCAACTGGCGCGACCAACACGTGGCCGGTTCCTACAAAACCCTTTACTGCAGCGGCCAACAGCGCGTTGGGCGGACCAGCCAGACTTATATTCGTAACGGGAATTCTATTGCTAGCCAGCCAATTCAGCGCGCGCGCGATATTTTCGGCGCTGCCACCATCCGCCGCGCCGCCGAACACATCTGCCGCATAAAGCGTGGCGCCTGGCAGATAGCCTGAAAAGCCTCTGTCCTTTCCGATCAGCAACGATGCGATTGCTGTCCCATGCAAAGTCGGCGGCCCATTATCGCCGTCCGCGAACGTGCGACTGGAAATCGTGGCGTCTTTTAAAGCGTGGTGGTCTTTGCCAATCCCACCATCCACCATACCAATTCTGATGCCTGCTCCTTGGGTAGCCGTGGATGGAAATGCGGGGCCCGGCTGAATGCTGCTATCTCCGGTTGGATTATAAATGTGGGCGTAGTCATAGGTGCCATCGGGATCGGCCTGGCGCAGCGCGGTTAGGGCCTCGGTTTCCGACATGCCGGCAGGCGCGCGCAACGTGACGCTCGTGATGCCCAATTCATCAAGTTTATCTTGGCGCGCAACAGTGAAGTTAAGCCGGCGCGCGATTGCCAGACTCTGATCGTTCGGGGAAACAGCCAAAATTTCTCCGCGGACAATCATGGTGCCCAAGTTGTCGCGGGTGATGACAGCGGTGACTGTCCTGTTGTCGTTGGGTCTTCCCACCAGATCCCGCTCGAGCGACTGAACGGCGCTGCGCACCTCCAAACCCGGAGGAACAAGCGGCCGCCCTGGTATGCTTGGCGGGCCGATTGGACCGGGAGGGCCGATGCGGCCTACGCCCATTCCTGGCGGGCCCATTCCAAGCCCGGGAGGGCCAGCGCCGAAGGCACCCGGCAAACCGCCGGGCGGCCCGCCCCGCCCCTGTGCGCTGGACGCATTGGGAGCGGCGAGAACCAAGCCTGCAACGATGAGTTGTTTCAGGTATTTCATTTCGGCAGCGGAGAATACTCCATATCACCCTCAAGCGTGCTTAATTTTGCCGCACAAAGAATAAATATGCCCGGCAGGGAAGAAACTCCGCGGCCTGTCGTTATGCCTTCAGTGAGAGATGCCTCGCTCGACGAGATTCGGGCCCAGATTGTCGGTCTGCTTCCACGGTTGCGCCGGTTTGCCGTCGCGCTCGCAGGGACAGTCGCGGACGGCGATGATCTGGTTCAGGATACCGTAGAGCGGGCGCTTAAGAATCTGGATCAGTGGGAAGCCGGTACACGGCTAGACAGTTGGATGTTTCGCATTGCGAAAAACCGGTTTATCGACATTCGCCGCGCGGCCAAACGGCACGAGGTCTTAGCGGCGGAGGCGTCCGAAAAGGAGCTCGAGAATGTCAGCGTGGACGGGCAACAGATAGCCGAAGCCAACCTTAACTTCGCAGACCTGGCCGGGGCGCTGCAATCGTTACCGGTCGAACAGCGCGAGGCTGTCGCGCTGGTCTTGATCAATGGGATCTCCTATCGGGAGGCCGCGGAAATTCTGGCCATTCCGATGGGCACCCTGACAAGCCGAATCGCGAGGGCCCGGGAAAGCCTTGCGAAAGTTTTAGAGGCCTGACCGTGGAACTCAACCGCGACCTACTGGACAAGTTTGTGGATGGCGAGCTCTCCCCGGAGGAGATGAAGCGTGTTGCGGATCAGCTGGTGCAGCATCCCCAATGGAACGCTTATGTGCAGCAGCAGGAAGCATTGCGACAAGTGCTAAGAACTGGGTTCTTGCAGCTTGAGCGTGCCATTCCGGAGAGGCTGGTGAAGGCTGCATTGGAGACTCCGGTATCCAGACAATGGTGGCTACGCCAATCGTTGAGGTTGAATTTCACGTGGAGATGGCTGGCCGGCGTCAGCGCGGCGCTCGCTGTGGGTTTGGTGCTTGGTCTTGTGGTACAACCGGAAAACGATTTCGCCATGAACGCCTCTGGTCAATTGCTGGCTCGAGGGGATTTGAGCCACATTCTGGATACACGCCTGGCCGCTGATAATCCTGTCAAGACGGCAACCCGCGTGGGCATTAGTTTTCGCAACCGAAGCGGACAGGATTGCCGGACCTTTTCTAGCGGTGCGAACGCCGGCTTGGCCTGTCACAGAAACGGCGGCTGGATCGTAGAGGCATTGGTCCGGCAGGAGTCAGAAAGCGCGCGTGCTCAATATCGGATGGCCGGCTCAGAAATGCCGGATGCCATTCGCCAAACTGTCGCTGCTGACATGGTGGGTGAGCCCTTCGACGCGGCCGCCGAAGCGCGTGCCCGCTCAACCGGCTGGCGGGTGCAATAACGGAATATTTTCCGGGCGCGGGAAGAAATCTCGCTACGCGTCGTTGTTATAACGGGGCCCGCGGAAAGGAACTGCTATGAACAAGATGCAAGGCATTGTTTTCACGACACTTCTTGGCTTTGCGGTGGCCGCCATTGCCACACCCAGCCTGGCCCGCGGCGGTATCGGTGGCGGAGTAAGCGCAGGCGCCGGAGCCGGCGGTTTTGGCGCCAACACAATGGGAAGCACCAGTGGTCATTTTGGCGGTCTGTCGGGCAGCCATATCAGCACGCAAGGCAGCGCCAACACCAATGGTCCCAATGCAATGGACCGCGACACCGGTTTGGACCGGGCGCAGGACCGCATGAGCGACAAGGGCGTGGCCCACAATAAGGCAAAATCCGATCACAGCTCCGACAGTGACAAAGATAACCATCATTAAAGCAGGTGAAGACCGAAATCTGGTCTGCCGCACAAGAGACTGTTAGCCATCAGAGTGTCTGGCGCCTGGCAGCCGGCACACTGATGGCTACACTTGGCCATTTAAGCATCAACAAAGCCAATCGAACTGAGGGGACAATGCGCAGACTAGCTGCGGCTGTATTCTTATTTGGAAGTATCGGGGCAGGCCCCTCCTGGGCCAAGACCACTTTCTACGACTGGGTACCAACGGCCTGGGATTTGGCGACAGGCCTTGATTATTCGACCGGCAAGTACGGCGCCGCTTCCGATACCAGTATCCTAAGCATTCCCTTTGGGGCGCGCGTGCAGATGGACCGCGTCAGGCTGGAATTGTCGGTTCCCTATCTCGATGTCCACGGTCCTGGCAATTTCGCCAGTGGCGTGGTGGTAGGCAACAACAACACCATTACCACCCGCACCGGCATTGGCGATGTCACGGCGGGAGCCGCCTGGACGCTGCACCAGGACAGTGAATCCCTTCCTGGAATCGAGCTAGCCGGCACGGTGAAACTGCCGACCGCGGACAGCACACTGGGGACGGGAAAATTCGATTATAGCATCGCGGCCAATCTCAATCACAACATCTCACCGCGGGTCATGCTGTTCGGCTCGGTTGGATATCAGTGGCTCAGCGACTATCGCAATATCAATCTCGAGAATGGCATAACTGCTGTAGGGGGCGCGAACTTCCGTGCCAGCGATTCAACCAATATCGGCTTCTCGGCCAATTACCGCCAGACTTACTATCGTCCCCTCGATGATCAATTCAGTCTCACGCCATATGTGCTCTGGACATTTGCCCAGCATTGGCGTCTCAGCGGCTATGGCCTGGTCGGATTCACCAACTCCAGCCCCGATGTCGGCGGTGGCCTGCGCCTGATCTTTTTTCAGCAGTAGGAAGCATAAAAACTGACCGCAGTGACGTTATCCACGTATCAGACAAGGAGACACGCAATGAATACCTGCAAGCTGCTCACCATGGCTTCGGCCAGTCTGCTGGCACTCGCTTCGAGTGCATTTGCAGCTGGTCCCCCAACGGGCGTAACCATGGGCCCGCCTGCAAGCGTGACAATGGGACCTCCGGCAAGCGTGACAATGGGCCCGCCTGCGAGCGTAACCATGGGGCCTCCAGCCAGTGTCACTATGGGACCGCCAGCAAGTGTCACGATGGGGCCACCGGCCAGCGTTACCTTAGGCCCCCCTGCGAGCATAACCATGGGTCCGCCTGCCGGCGTGACAATGGGACCGCCCGCCGCTGCCCTCGCGCACGTTCCGACAAACTTGCCGGTCGGCGCGCCGGCCGTAGCCAACGTCGCAAGCCAGTTGGGAAAATTGAACGCGGCGCACGCCTCGCCGACCGCCTTTGATCATGCGGCCCCGAACTCGGCGGTTGGCGCGATCGCGACTTACAAAAGCGAGATGACCGCAGCCCTTGCCCTGACCGACCCCGCGGCTCAGACGGCCGCGATTACCGCCGCGCGCCAGCAATTAGCGTCGTCGACCAACAAAGACCTGACCGCGTCGGCCGTCACCAAAATCGATGACACGCTGAGCATAAGCGGCGCATCGCCGACTTTGGGCACCACCCAGTAAGACGGCGGTCAACTACATACAACGTTGAGATCTTACGAAAGGCCCGGCGATTCCAGTCGCCGGGCTTTTCTGATCCTGACCGCGACCGCCCCACCATCTCGCTGGCGTGTGGCAGTCCTATAGTTTAACGCAACGCTGAGACAGCATAGCAAATGGAAAGAGCGGACCGCCCAATGCCTTATCCTGAGACCGGTTTTGCGGTGACTGCGTCCACAGTCAATCAGGATTCGAACCGCCGAGGCCACACGCTGTTGGAATGAGGAAACACAACTCAAAACTCCGATAGTGTAAAAGTCATGAAATGCACTACCGCCCTTCATAATGCTTTGCGCCAAACGTGCCGGTTCAATCACTCCAAATGGCCGATCAGAGAGTTCCTCCTTGTGCGGTGAGCTTTTTCGAGAAAATCCAGCCAGGCAAATCCCATCGCGTTCGTTTAAGGAAGCGGTTGCATGCCCTCTGTCCGCCACAAGGCAGAGACGCCCATGACTTACGGAGTCTTTTTGGTACAATCAGACGGATGGTTCAAAGATTGAGCAACGCGGGATCGCCTCCCTTGGCAGTGATGTTCACGCTCACGGCGCGTTCGACAGCGTAGCGGGTAAGCGTATAAGGGCCACCAGCCTTGGGCCCAGTACCTGACAGGCCTTCGCCACCGAAAGGCTGCACCCCTACCACCGCGCCGATGATGGAGCGGTTCACATAGATATTTCCAGCCGGTACCAAGGCGCGGACCCGTTCGACAAAACTGTCGAACCGCGAATGGATCCCCAGCGTCAGGCCATAGTTCTTCGCCGCGAGCGCCTTACCGCATTTTTCCAGTTCTTCGATTTTGTAACGGACCACATGCAGGATGGGACCAAACACTTCGTGGTCGGGCAACTGATCGAGCGTAATCTCGGCCATCACCGGCCCGAACAACAACGGCATAACGCTGGCAGGTTTCAGCTCCTTCAGGATCTTCGCCGCGGTCCTGAGATGTGCGAGATGCGCCTCCAGGGCCGACTTAGCGGGCAGATCAATTATCGGACCTATATCGGTGGCGAAATCAGCGGGATCACCCACCGTCAGCACATCCATCGCGCCTTTCAAGCCTGCGATCAAGCCGCAGGCGGTCTCGTCTGGCAGAAACAGGATTCGCAGCGCCGAGCAGCGCTGCCCCGCTGATCCGAAGGCCGACAGAATGACGTCATCGATCACCTGCTCACGCTGGGCAGTGGTGTCCACGAACATCGCATTGAGCCCGCCAGTCTCGGCGATGAAGGGGAGGAGAGCTCCTTTGCGAGCCGCCAGACTGCGATTGATCGCCTGTGCAGTGTCGGTGCCGCCGGTGAAGGCGACGCCGGAAAGATCAGGATGACTGATCAGCACCGCGCCAACAGCCTCGCCCGACCCAGGCAACAGATGCAGCATGTCATCCGGCAGACCGGCCTGTTTGAACAGGCGCACAGCGGTGGCGGCGATGCGGGGCGTCTGCTCCGCCGGTTTGGCGAGCACCGTGTTTCCTGCCGCCAACGCCGCCGCGATCTGACCGGTGAAAATGGCCAGGGGAAAATTCCAGGGCGAGATGCATGCGAACACGCCGCGGCCATGCAACTCCAGCGTATTGGTTTCGCCGGCGGGACCTTTGAGCGGCTTGGCGCGCGTGAAATGCCGTTCCGCTAGCAGCGCATAATAGCGGCAGAAATCGGCCGCTTCGCGCACCTCAGCGAGCGCATCGGGCCAGATCTTGCCCGCTTCGTGCACGGCGATGGCCGTCAATGCGTCGCGGTGTTGTTCCAGCGCGTCCGCCATAGCGCGCAGGACTTTGGCGCGGGCCGCGCCGCCTGACCGGTCCCAGCCGGGCTGCGCTGTTTTGGCGGCGGCGAAAGCCTTGGCGATGTCAGTGTGCGTAGCACCGGCGATCGCGCGGGGTGTGTCTTCGACCTGCGCCAACTGCGCTCGTTCCGCTGCGATTGAGAGATCGACGCCCAAGCTATTCCGCCGGTTACCATACAGATTGCGGGGAAGCGGAATGCGCGGATGCGGACCAGGCTGTGCCTCCACGCGGGCGATGGGATCGGCCGCGACTTGCTCCGGTGGCGTATTGCCGTCCAAAAACAAATGCACGAAGCTGGTGTTAGCGCCGTTTTCCAAAAGCCGCCGCACCAGATAGGGCAGAAGATTCTCATGCGCACCCACAGGCGCATAGGTGCGCAGCGTCAGCGGCCCAAAGATTTCGCCCGCCGCCGCATAAAGCGTTTCGCCCATGCCGTGCAGCCGCTGATGCTCGATCCTCACGGCACCAGCCATGGCGCGCACTGCCGCCAGTGTATGGGCGTTGTGGGTGGCGAATTGGGGGTAAAGATGGGGATGCGCGCCAATTAGCTCGCGCGCGGCGGCGAGATATGAGAGATCGGTGGCGGGCTTGGTGGTGAAGACGGGATAGCCGGGGCGTCCGCCCACCTGGGCGCGCTTGATCTCGCTATCCCAATAAGCGCCTTTAACCAGCCGCACCATCAAGCGGCGACCGCTGTCTTTTGCCAGCGCCGCAAGCCGCGCAATCACTTCGACGGCCCGCATCTGATAGGCTTGTACCGCCAGACCCAGCCCGCGCCAGGAACCCAGGGATGGTTCTCGCGCGAGCCGCTCCAGCAGCTTCAGCGACAGAACCAGACGATCGGCTTCCTCGGCGTCAATGGTGAAATTTAGGTCGGCCTTGGCGGCCATCTCCGCCAGCCGCTTCAGGCGGGGATAAAGCTCGGACCAGACGCGCGTTTCTTGCGTCGCTTCGTAACGAGGCGAAAGTGCCGAGAGCTTCACGGAAATCCCATGCGCATGCTCGGGACCGCTCGCCACTTTGCCGATGGCGGTGATGGCCTCGGCATAGGCGGCTTCGTATTGCGCCGCATCAGCTTCGGTGCGCGCGCCTTCTCCTAGCATGTCGAAAGAGCAGAGGAGATTTTCCCGTGCGGCGCGGGCGATGGCGTCTTCGATGTTGCGAGCCATCACGAATTGCTCGCCGATGATGCGCACAGCCTGCACCACGGCCGTGCGCACAATGGGTTCTCCCACCCGCGCTGCCAACCGGCGGATGATGCCGGAGGCATCGTTCATGCCACTGACATCGATCAGAAGCCCAGTCAGCATCAGGCCCCAGGTGGAGGCGTTGATCAGAAGTGACTCCGACTGGCCCAGATGCGAAGCCCAGTCGGCGGCGGAAATCTTTTCCGCGATCAGTCGGTCGCGGGTGTCGGCATCGGGCGTGCGCAGCAACGCTTCCGCCAGACCCATAAGCGCTAGGCCTTCCGGCGTAGAAAGCGAGAATTCCTGCAGGAAGCTTTCTACCATGCCGTGGCGGCGGTTCATCTGTCGCGCCTTGGCCACCAGCGCGGCGGCCTCTTTCTGCACTGAAGCGCGCATTGCCGGGGGTAGCGGCTGGGATTTGAGAAGCGCCGCCACGGCTTCGCGCTCGTCGCGATATTTGCCCGAGTCCAGCCGGTCCCAGTCGACGATCATGGGCATCTTTATAACGGAAGCGGCGGCCGGTGCCGCATTCACCGGAGTACGGCCGCGAATTGTTCCGCGATCCAATCGGCCTGGTCCGCGGTCAATATCAGGGGCGGGGCGATGCGGATGGTGTGGTTGTGGGTCTCCTTGGCCAAAAGGCCGCGCGTTACCAGTTTTTCGCACACCGGCCGCGCTCCCCCTGCGGCGGGATCCAGCTCGATCGCCAGCATCAGGCCCCGCCCGCGCACTTCGCGCACCAGATTGGAGTGGATGTCGGACAGGTTGCGCTTAAGCCGCTCGCCAATCCGGGCGGCATTCTCGATCATGCCTTCCTCGATCAGCACCTTCAGAGCCATGCGCGCGATGGCACAGGCAAGAGGATTGCCGCCAAAGGTCGAGCCATGCTCGCCGGGATGGAGCACGCCCATGGCTTCTGAATTGGAGAGCACCGCCGAAACCGGATAGAATCCGCCCGACAGCGCCTTGCCGATCAAGGTAAGATCGGCCTCCACATTTTCATGTTCTTCCGCCAGTAGCTTGCCGGTGCGGCCAAGCCCCGTCTGAATCTCATCCAGAATGAACAGGACATTGTGGTGCGTGCAAAGTTCGCGCGCTTTCGTGAGATACCCGGCCGGGGGAATGATCACTCCGGCCTCGCCCTGGATCGGTTCGACCAGGAAGGCGACGGTATTGGGCGTGATCGCGCCTTCCAGCGCCGCAGGATCGCCAAACGGCACCATTTTGAAGCCCTGTGCGAAAGGTCCGAATCCTTCGCGGGAGGAGGGATCGCTGGAAAAGCCCACGATCGCGATTGTACGGCCATGGAAATTGTTGGCGCAGACGACGATCTCGGCCTTGCCCTCGGGCACGTCTTTCACCGTATAGCCCCATTTGCGTGCCAGCTTCAGCGCGCTTTCGACCGCCTCGGCGCCGGAATTCATGGGCAGCACTTTGTGCGCCCGGGTCAGCGCGCAGATCTCTTCATAGAAGGACGCCAGCTGGTCGTTGCGGAAGGCGCGCGACGTTATGGTAAGCTTGGCGGCCTGCTCCGTCATCGCCTTCAGGATGCGAGGATGGCAATGACCCTGATTGACAGCGGAATAGGCCGATAAGCAGTCCAAGTAGCGCCGCCCCTCCACGTCCCAGACATAGACGCCTTCGCCACGTTTCAGCACAACATTCAAAGGCTCGTAGTTCATCGCGCCGAATTCGCTCTCGCGGGCGATGATCTCGGCGGTCTTTAAATCTTTGGGAGAGATTTGGTTCATGGCAAGCCTCATTCGGCGGCACGGAGCTCCGTGCGGGTGGCAAAACTCGTGCGATCCAACCGCAGTGTCATGCAGTAGGCCCCGCCGCCGGAGAGAATAAAGGGTGCCAGATCGATGCCGGTCACGTGAAATCCGTAATCCTGCAATTTTTCTCGCAGGCTTTCAGGCGGGTTCGCCATGACGATTTCTTTGCCGAGATTGACGGCGTTGACACAGAATGCCGCCGCTTCGGAGTCGCTCGCCACGATCCGCTGCTCGGGCCGGACATGAAAATGGATTGCTGCGAGCGCCTCTCGCGTGAAAGCCGGTGGATAGTAGAACAGACGCCCACCTTGAAGCGGGCAGAAACAGGTATCCAGGTGATAGTAACGGTCGGTGGCAAGTTCGAGCCCGACCACGGGGCGTGCGAACGTCTTTTCAATCACTGCCAAGGAATTGGCGGTGGATCGCTGACCATAACCGCCCCAGAAGAATCCCCTGGTCTCGTCCCAGATGCAGTCGCCTGCGCCTTCCTGCAGCACGCCGTTCGGCAGGTCGATGACATCTGAGACCAGGCTGCGCGCCTTGAGATTCAGAAAGATCTGCCGAAAGACCTCTTCTTCGCCTTGACGCTCCGGATGGCGGAAGCGGGCGACCAAGACTTTGCCATTGAGTACAATGGCGGCATTGGCGGGGAAAACGAGGTCCGGAAGTTCAGCGATGGCGGGCACGGTTTCAACCTGAGCGCCCATCTTCTCGAGCGCGGCGCGCAATTGTGCCGCGCCTTTGGTCGCCGCCTTTTTCAGCGCCATAGGATCAGCCTGCCAGGCATCAGGCCGCATCCACGGGTTGATCTGATAGCTCACGCCGAAATGTCGGACATCGGTCACCAGAAATGAGGGCACCACGCGCGATTCCTTCTAAGCCTCGCCATCGGGCCACAAAATGCCGCTAGCGAAAAGCGCGCGATATGCGCAAATTGCATACCTAATTGGCGAAACGCTACCGTATCATGACGAAATGATCGATGATCTGGATCGTCGACTTTTAGCCCTACTCCGGGGTAACGCCCGGGAACCCGCCGCGGCATTGGCCAAGAGGCTAAAAGTGTCGCGTGGCACAGTGCAGAAGCGCATTGCGGGGCTGTTGGAACGGGGCGACATCCAGGGCTTTACCATCCGCGCGCGGCCCGAGGCCGACGCGGGACGGGTTCGTGCTATCATGTGCATTGCCATCGAAGGCGAGCGCTCTGCCAAGGTGGTCTCCGCGCTCAAGGGCTTTGCCGAAGTGGCTGCCATTCATACAACCAATGGCCGCTGGGACTTGGTGGCAGAGCTCGATACCGCGAGCCTCGGCGATTTCAGCCGGGCGCTCGATCAGATCCGCACCATCGAGGGCATCGCCGTGACCGAGACCTCCCTGTTGCTCGCCGATGTGAGGTGACCATGACCGTGAACGGCGTCAACCAGGTCGGCGCTGGTGCGCGCCGCGGTGCGGCTCTCCTGCTTGAAATCCTCAAAAGCGAAGGTGTCGAGTACATCTTCGGCAATCCCGGCACCACCGAGTTGCCGCTGATCGACGCGCTGCTCGAGGTACCCGAGATCCATTACGTTCTGGCCCTCCAGGAGGCCAGCGCCGTGGCGATGGCCGATGGCTACGCCCAGGCTGCGCGTAAGCCCGGTTTTTTGAACTTGCACACGGCAGGAGGGTTGGGGCATGGCATGGGCAACCTGCTTAATGCCAGTGTGTCGCAGACGCCGCTGGTGGTGACCGCGGGCCAGCAGGATTCCCGCCATACCATCACCGATCCCTTGTTGTTCGGCGATCTCGTCACTATCGCGCGGCCGGCGGTCAAATGGGCCCATGAAGTCGCCCATGCCGATCAACTTCCCATTCTGGTGCGCCGGGCCTTCCATGACTCTATGGCGGCACCCACCGGACCGGTATTTCTGTCGCTGCCGATGGATGTGATGGAAGAAATGAGCAGCGTTGGCATCGATGCGCGGTCCACCATCGACCGCCGCCCGATCGCCGGCTCGCTAGACATGTTGGCTGGTTATCTCGCCATTGTTCGTCTCGGCCGACTTCTCATTATTGCCGGGGATGAAGTTCATTTTAGCGATGCGGCGGCGGAAGTGGCCATCGCCGCCGAAATTCTGGGTGCGCCGGTCTATTGCTCCTCCTGGCCTTCGCACATTCCCTACCCCACCAATCACCCCTTGTGGTCCGGCAAGATGCCTCACAACGGCGCTGAAATCGCCACGCTGCTTAAGGACTATGACGCGGTGTTTGCGCTGGGCGGTAAGTCGCTGATCACCGTCCTCTACACCGAAGGCTCGGCCGTGCCGCAAGGCTGTGAGGTATTCCAGATGTCGGCGGATGTGCGCGATTTGGGCCGCACCTATCCCACCAAACTGTCGGTGGTGGGTGACATCCGAGATTCGTTGCGGGCGTTGATCCCGCAGCTGCGCCTTAAGGCGGCGCCACAAGCGGGGGCGCGATTGGCGCTTGTCACGGAGGCCGGTCAAGCGCAATTGGCCCGGCGCCGCGTTTTACGGGCCGCCGCCACCGCAGAATGGGACGAGCCGACTATTACGCCGCTGGTGGCGGCGCACGAGGCCATACGCGCGATCGGACCCAAAATTCCCATCGTCGATGAAGCCGTCGCAACCTCCGAACATCTCCGCGGCTTTTTGGATAGTCCCTCGCCCCGACAGTATGCGTTCACCCGCGGCGGCGCTTTGGGTTGGGGGATGCCGGCAGCAGTCGGCACCTGTCTCGGGCTTGGCCGGGAGCCGGTGGTGTCGCTGGCGGGTGACGGAGCCGCACTTTATTCACCGCAGGCATTGTGGACTGCGGCTCGTGAAAAACTTCCCGTCACCTTCGTTGTGATGAACAACGGCGAATACAACATCCTCAAGAATTTCATGCGCAACCGCAAAGATTATCTGGCCGCGCGCACCGACCAGTTCATTGCCATGGACCTGAAACAGCCACGAATTGATTTTCAGGCGCTCGCAGCCGCTTTCGGCGTTCCGGCGCGACAAATCACCAATGCCGCCGAAATTGCGCCTGCCATCGAGGCGGGGATCAGTTCCGGAAAGCCCAACCTGATCGAAATTCTCATCAGGCCGTGATCGGAGACACACTACGACGAGAGAGACCGCCACCCCCTCGATCAACCCACGACAGATCGACCCTAGTTTAAAAACGTCAGGATTTGTCAAATGACATTTGACAAAAATACCGCTTTTACCCAATGCGTAAGGGTCGAGCTGTGGCTAAGGTGATATGTCGAACCCGGCGACATAATCTCGGGTGGTATGTTGAAAAATCGGCCTTTTTCGATATGTCGCAGGACGAAAGCCCACCAACTCCCGTGAGCTACAGAAACCATCCTATAACTTCATGCACCTCTATGAAGGCGACCGCGAAGCTCTTCGGATCGATCTCATCAGCGAAGAAGCCGTTTAAGAATTCCAAAATCGAGGGCGAAAACGCATTCACTCGGACGGGTCAGCTGCGCCACACCCATTACTGTCTCGCGCCCGGACGGTAAGGTATCGGTCCCGTGATGGAGTGGACCGACACACCGTCTGTTGTCGAATCGGCGCCGGCTTTCGCTGAGCAACGCCCCAGCAGTGCGCTAAATGCGCAGCACTGCATCGAAAGGAGTCGCACTGTTAGGGCTGCAAACTGTCCGCCAGAGCGCTGGCCTGGGATGCCGCCGTTCACCGAGGGCCGCCATGCCCGCAGTTGCCTGACCGGAACGGGGCGGAGCGGCTGAACGTTTCAGCCCAATGGTCACTCTCCCGCTGCCATTTTCCGTAAGCCAGAAGCTCGCCGATCGCCTAGCGAAGGACGCCCCGAAAGTCGATTTCGCAGCACCCAAGGGCGAATCCGCGCTGGTGGCGGCAGATTCCCTTTCCTGGCGCGTGTTCAAGAATCCAGTGGCACTATTCGTCGGCGGAATCGCGGCCGTCATCCTGGAGTTGGCGGAACCGCGCGTCCGCAGCGGCGTGTGGGACCATTCCTCTTTTCCCCGCGACCCGACCACACGCATGGTGCGCACGGGTATGGCGGCGATGGTCACCGTTTATGCCGCTCGAAGTGTCGCTGAGCGGATGATTGCCCGCGTGCGCCAGGTGCATGGTCATGTGCATGGACAGACACCATCGGGTATTACATATGAGGCCAACGACACCAAGCTGCTGGATTGGGTGCAGGCCACCGCCAGCTTCGGATTTCTTGAAGCTTATTGTACCTATGTGCGATGGCTGCCGGCGGATGTCTGCGATTATTTCTATGCCGAAGGCACCGCAGCATCAGCGCTATACGGCGCGACCGGGGCGCCTCGAAGCGTCGCCCAGCAAAAGGCTTTGTTCGAAACCATGCGGTGCGTGCTCGAGCCGTCCCCAATTCTGTTCAAGTTCCTGCAAATTGTGAATGATGCCGCTCTGCTCCCGTTACCTCTGCGCCCCTTCCAACGGCTGCTGACCCGCGCGGCGGTTGATATCGTGCCTCGGGAAATCCGGATCTTGCTGGAGTTGGACGAACGCTATGGATTGAACGGCATGGAGCGCGCGCTGGTGCGCATTGTCGGCACGGTTGCCGATCGCCTGGTGTTACCCGACGCGCCGCCAGTTCAGGCTTGCATCCGCCTCGGACTGCCGCGTGACTATCTGTATTCCCGTCAACCGCAGAGCTTTCGTGTCTAGCCGAAACCGCGTATCCGTTGGCTAAATATTGGCCTCTTCATGTTAGGATGATCTTTGTATCGCAACCGGCTACATGGCAAATCCGGAAGGGTCGATTGATGTGAAGAACATTCCCGGCCCCCCATCCGCCAACGCCGCTCCGGATTCAAAACCCTTATTGGTCTACGATGGGGATTGCACTTTTTGCACCTTCTGGGTGCGCTATTGGCAGCGGCTCACCGGACCGGCTGTTGACTATCACCCGTATCAGGAGGTGGCTACCGAATATCCTGGCATAGCGCTGGCGGAATTCCGCCATGCTTCGCAATATATCACCGCGGACGGCCGTTATGCGGGGGGAGCCGAAGCGACGTTCCGCGTTCTCAGTCATGCACGGCGCAAGGAATTCTGGCTCACGCTTTATCAGAGATTGCCCGGCTTCGCGGCGTTTTCGGAATTCGTCTATTCCATCATCGCCGCACATCGCTCCGCCGCCTACCGCGTCACCCTGGCCCTATGGGGCAAGGATTACCGGCCGCCCCAGTATGAATTGGTCGCGGCGCTGTTTACGCGGCTGTTCGGACTGATCTATCTCTCGGCCTTTGCCTCCTTCGGCGTTCAGGCGCTGGGGCTAATCGGCAGCCACGGCATTTTGCCGCTCACGGGCATGCTGAACGGGGTCTACAATCGCATCGGACCCGACAGCTTTTTCGAAATGCCGATGGTGTTCTGGCTGAATGCCAGCGATTTCATGATTCAAGCCGTCTGTTGGGCAGGGGCGGTATTCTCGCTGCTGGTGGTCCTCAACCTACTGCCGCGTCTCAGCCTGTTCTTATGTTTCGTGCTCTATCTTTCGCTTTTCTACGCCGGCAACGTCTTCATGTCCTATCAATGGGACACATTCCTGCTGGAAGCCGGCTTCCTCACCCTGCTGCTGAACTTCACCACCCGGCCCGGCATCTGGCTGCTGCGCTGGCTCCTGTTCCGCTTCATGTTCATGTCGGGCGCGGTCAAGCTTTTGAGCGGCGATCCCAATTGGTGGAATCTGTCGGCGCTGAGCTATCATTTTCTGACCCAGCCGCTGCCCACCCCGCTTGCCTGGTATGCGGCCCGCCTGCCGGCCCAGGTGCTGACTTTCGCCACCGGCGCCACTTTTGTGGTCGAGCTGGTTCTGCCATTCCTGATCTTCTGTCCCCGGCGGATGCGCTTCCTCGCGGGCTTCGGCATCCTGTTCCTGGAAAGCCTTATCCTGATCACGGGCAACTACAACTGGTTCAACCTCCAGGCCATGCTGCTGTGCCTGCCCCTGTTCGATGATGCCGCACTCGAGAAGTTGGTGGGGCATCGAGCGGCAGGATGGCTGACGGCTCGCCGAAGGCTCAAAGGCTTGCAAAAACCGGGCAGGATCACGGTGGCGATACTGGGGGCGGTGATCGTGTTCTGCGGGCTAGTCCAGATGGATGAGCGCGCAGGTGGCGAACCGCCCGCCATCGCGCAAGGCATCACGAGCGCGATCTCACCGCTGAATCTTGTCGGCAGCTACGGGTTGTTCGCTGTGATGACGACCAAGAGAAACGAAATCATCATTCAGGGCTCTGCCGACGGTAGCCATTGGCGCGACTACGAATTCAAATACAAACCGGGCGACGTATCGCGAGCGCCGCCGTGGAACATTCCACATCAGCCGCGACTCGACTGGCAGATGTGGTTCGCTGCGCTTGACAGCCCCAACGACTTGCCCTGGTTTTGGCGCTTCATCCAGAAATTGCTGGAGAACGATCCTGCAGTCACATCGCTTCTGCAAAAAAACCCCTTTGCGGATAAGCCACCACTTTTTGTCCGCGCGCAGTTCTACGAGTACACTTATTCCAGCAGCGCCGAAAAAGCCAAAGGCATATGGTGGCGCCGGCGGCCACTGGGCCTATATTTCCCCGCCGCAAGCCTTCGAAAATCTTAACCCCTCAAGAAATCGGATCGCCGCCGCCATCAAATCCGGCGCGCTCGGCGTAGGATGGAACAATGCCGCCGACGCCCGCAAGGGTCATCAGAGAATAGCGAGCCCAAAGGATGGCACTAGAATTAGGATCGATCGATCTCGATAGTCAGATGCGATAGTTCGGAAAAATGGCAACGGTTTTCTGGCACGTGAAGGTTCCGAAGTAACTGCCGCATAATCCAACAGCGATTCCCATGGATGTCACCGAATTGGGCGGGTGAACGCTTGAATTCGGGGGAGGACCGGCCCAAAGGCTCTTCGCGATACTATCAAATAGACCAACAAAACTTTCGGCTACAGAGTTTCCGCTCTGCTAGCGCAGCCCATACAAATCTAGCGCCGCGGCGGATTTAGATGGACGAAGCGCTTTGCTTGGCGGTTGCGAGGAAGAGTGCTCTGTCCTAAAATTGCTCGGTCCTACAGTCTCCAGTTGCGCAGCGTCCTGTACGGGGAGAGTGAGCGATGACAATAAAATTAAACATCAATGGTGCGACCCACGAGGTGGACACCGATATCTCCACACCATTGCTGTACGTCCTGCGAAACGATATAGGACTACGCGGCCCGCATTTCGGATGCGGCCTCGGCCAATGCGGCGCATGCACGGTCATGATCGACGGTGTCGCAGTGCGCTCATGCACCATGCCGGTGTCACAGGTGCGCGGCCGAATCACGACGCTCGAAGGCCTTTCGAGAAACGGCAAGCTGGACCCGTTGCAGCAAGCCTGGATTGATGAACAGGTGCCCATGTGCGGCTATTGCCAAAACGGGCAGATCATGACGGCCAAGGCGTTTCTCCAGCGCAATCCGAAGCCGACAGATGCCGACATTCGCACAGCGATGGACGGGGTCCTATGCCGCTGTATGAGTTATTACCGGATTCAGGCAGCAATTAAGCGCGCGGCGGGCATGACGGCCAAGCGGGAGACCGTCGAATGAGCCGGGCTCTGCAGCTTCCCAGAGCGATTGAAGACGCGCTTTTGAGGAATGACCCCTCGACGTCGCGCCGGAATTTTCTTAGGGCGTCGGGCGCCCTCGTCTTAAGTCTGGGTTTCAACACTTTGCCCTTCGACGACGCACTTGCCGCCGCTGAACTGGATGGGGGCCCTTATGTCGATCCCGATTTTCGGCAGGTCGACACTTGGATCGTTATTCATCCGAACAACACCGCGACCTTTTTCGTCGGGAAGACAGATGGCGGCCAGGGCACCGGCACCGCCTTCCGCCAGATGATGTGCGACGAGCTCGACATCCCATTCGACAAGACAAGCCTGATCATGGGGCGGACCGACATCACGCCGGACCAGGGCGGCTCCGGCGGTTCGACTGCCGTCGAGCGCGATAGCTGGCCCATGCGCAGAGTCGCCGCAGAAGCACGGCGGGTCTTGCTGGAACAAGCTGCTGCGCATTTTGGCGTGCCGGTCGCCGAGCTCGAGGCAAGGGACGGGAGCGTGACCTTGAGGTCCGATCCTGCAAAGTCAGTGACCTACGCCCAGCTTGTCGGCGGGAAACGATTCAACGTCGCGCTGACGGGGAAGACTATCGAAGCCACGACGGGACTGGCCCGGGTCAAACCGGTCGATAACCTGCGCATCGTCGGCCATTCGCCGCAACGCTACGACATACCCGCGAAGGTGGACGGGTCGCTGACCTGGGCCGTGGACATGAAGTTGCCCGACATGGTTCATGCCCGCAACGTCAGGCCACTTGTAGCAGGCGCGTCGCTGCGCAGCATCGATGAATCTTCGGTCGCGAACATCCCAGGTTTTGTCCGGGTCATCAGTCGCGGCAACTATGTGGCGGTCGTTTGCGCACGTGAAGAGCACGCGATCCGCGCGGCCAGGCAGCTGAAGGTCAATTGGCAACCGCCTGCGACGTCGCCCTTCCCCGCATCGGACCGGCTGTTCGACTATATGCGCGGTGCAACGCCGACGTCACGAGGCGAAGCAAAAGTTCAGGGCGACACAACCGCAGCGATCGGTGCCGCCAGCCAGGTTATCGAGGCGGAGTACGAGGTTCCTTTCCAAGGACATACCGCCATCGGCCCGGCCCATGCGTTGGCCGACCCGTCGGACAACCAGATGACGATCTACTCCAACGACATGAAAGCTTACGGCCTGCGCAATGGTGTCGCGCAATTCCTCGACATGCCCCGTGAGCGGGTGCGGGTCGTCTATATGGATGGGCCCCAGGTGTACGGCCGTACGGCGGCCGACGATGCGGGCTTCGAAGCTGCCTTCTTGGCGCATGAGCTTGGGCGCCCAGTGCGCCTGCAGTGGATGCGCAATGAAGAGTCGGGCTGGGACACAAAAGCTCCGGCCTATGTGTTCAAACTGCGCGGTGGTCTGGACGCGCAGGGGAAACTGACGGCGCTCGAATACGATGCCTGCGCCGTTGATTACAATCATATCGGCTACAACGAGCCCGACACTGTCTTAATTGCGCAACTCACCGGCCGGCGACCGAAGTCTCCGGCCAAAGGTGCGGCAGAAACACCTTCCTCAATATATGCGATTCCGAACCAGCGCATGACGACTCGCGTTGTCGGCCTGCCATTGATCTGGGAGACCCCGCTGCGCACCGGCAACTTGCGTGATCCCAATGGACCGCAGGTGACGTTTGCGTTCGAGTCCTTCATTGATCAACTGGCAACCGCCGCCAAGACCGATCCTATTCAGTTTCGGCTCGACCTGCTCGCCGACAGTCCCGAGGATGACGCCTTCCGGCGTGCCCGCTCCGTTGCCGTTATTCGCGCCGCCGCGAAGGCCTATGGATGGGACACCCGCCCGTCACCCAGAGGGTCCACGAAAGGCCAAGCGCCCCAAAAGGCAGATCAGATCCTGACGGGACGTGGCATCGCCTACACCTATCGGAACCGCACCATCGTGGCGGTGATCGCCGAGGTTGAAGTCAACCGTCAGACTGGCCGCGTTTGGGCAAAGCGCTTGGTTTGCGCCCATGACTGCGGGTTGGTGGTCAACCCCGAAAGTTTACGGCGGGTCATCGAATGCGGAATGTTGCACGGGCTGAGCCGGGCGCTTTGGGAAGAGGTTCGCTTCGACAATGAGAAGGTCACAAGCGTTGACTGGTTGTCCCATCCGAGCCTCAGGCATTCCGATACGCCGGAAGCCATCGATGTTGTGCTGGTCAACGGCGATCCCAACCCCAACCGAGCGGATTTGGCGCCCTTCGGCGCAGGCGAAGCGAGCCATAAGCCGCTGATTGCGGCAGTCGCCAACGCCATCCACGATGCCACCGGCGTCCGCATCCACCGCCCGCCGTTCCGCAAGGAGCATGTGTTGGAGGCACTAAAGGCGGCTAACGTTTGAGCTGCAGCGGGATCGCCAAAAGTGCCGGCGCGAACCGGGTAATAGTGTAATTTGCATCAAATGCACTAGCCCAAGCAGGTTGCAATCCCACTCACTGAACCCTGAAGCTATATTTATAGCTTCAGCTTGGCAGAGCACGATACCGGGCCAAAAATCCGCACACACAAATCCGGCACTGCTGGCACCCCGAAATGAAATACGCCATCGGCTCAGAGCAGATCAATCCTGAACACATAGCCACCGCTGGGGCTATTAAGTGGGGGAAAGCCAGGGCGCTGATATTTGGGATTATCAATCGGCCAACCCGGGTGCTCGCCGGCATCCACGCCGTAGAGCTGTCCATTGTGCACCGTAACATCGTGCATGTCGCAAGAGCCGGGTACGAATTCAACGATCTGCACGACCTGCCCGGTTTGGATGTCATATTTCACCAATCCCGGCGTGTAACCCTCATAGCCTGGGACGTTCGGGTCCTGGCTGCCGACTACCTGCCAGATATGGCCGTCCTCATATTCAAGTCCATGCAGCCGCTGGCGCAAATCAGTAGCCGGAAACATGAAATCGACCGCCCATGTCTTGGGGTCGATTCGCACCAACGACTTGAGCCGGTTGGAATCGATCCACAATTTGCCATTTTCCCAAGCAAGGCCGTGACAAGCGCCGCCATTATTTTTGGGGCCGAATGGAATCTGCCGATGGCTGATTTGCTTGCCGTTCATATCGGTTTGAAAAATCCCCTCAGTGGGTACCGCGCCATGGCGTTTAATTGATTCGCCGACCGATCCGCTCCAAATATAGCCATCGCCATACGCCATGCCGCTGCAGTCCTTGGCATTGGTCATCACGGTGTGCAGCAGCTTCCCGTTCCAGTCTACTAGCCAAGCCGCTTCCTGGTTACCGTCATGCCGTTGCTCCTGGAGCCAAAAACCTTTGGCTGGATCGATGGTAATGGCGTTGGGCCAGCCAGGAGGACTGAGAAACAACCTGGTCGTTTTGGCCTTGCGGACTGGAATCACACGCTTAGAGGCCGGCGCCCCAGTGCGGCCCAAATCGTCGACGCCCTTTTTCGTTTGCGCAAATCCTTCTACGGCACCCAACGTGATGCCCAAGCCAACGCCCGCTCTAAAAAGTTCTCGTTTGCTTATAAAGTTGTTCATTGAATCTCCCCTATCATTGGGTGTCTATCAAACCTTCCCAGTTGATCTTGATAACCGATGGTGATGAGGCGTCCTCGGAGGCGACCGTCCAAGCCTCATTAATGACTGGTCGAAGTAGCAATACCCACCGGGTCAGCTGCAAACTTGAGATTGGCACCAAAATTCTGAGTTAACTTCTTTCCATCAAAATGGAAGACCTCGATTTCCTTTTCAGTTGCACATTGCAGCAGGATAGCGTGATCGTCATCACTCCAGATGGCTCCTTGACACCAGTGGCCAGTCTTTACTTCTGCGACCGGGGTAATAGACGCGTTGTTGACTCGGAATATCTTCATCAGTCCAAAGTCATGGAAGTCCGGAGCTGTGGGCGCACTGTGCGAACCGTTGGTAACAGTCGCCTCGAGATACTTTCCGTCCGGCGAAAGCCCAATATTTTCATCGCCTGGACCAAGATCCGTCGTACTAACTATCTTGCCAGTAGAAAGATCGACGATGGAGACTTTGTTATCGCGCAGTGTAGGCCGCGCCGTGCCCTTAGGCCGTGCGGGGCCATTGCCATTGACTATCACAAGGCTACCGTCCTTGATCGGTAGGGCCAGAGAGGGGTTCTTAGCATCGAGGGAAGTTTCACCAACCTTGATGACCTTTGTCCCATCTATTGATAAGCGCACGATTTTGGACGAACCCTGGCACACGACCAGAGCGATCTTTCCGTTCGCTAGAAATTCGGCCGACGCCGGTCTGGAACCTGCCTCCAACATTATCTTGCTGAGCGGCATCAATTGGCGTCTGGCAATCGAAAAGACAGACACTGTGCCTTCAGTGGTATTTGTGACAAGCGCCAGCGTTCCAGCGCGATTGATGGCTACGCCTTCTGCACCTGCTCCGGTATGAAGTGACTGAACTACCGCAGGATGCGTGGGTGAGCTGATATCAATGACAGATAAGGAATCATCCGGTATTAGCTTATTGGCGTCTGATGGATCGACTTTCACGCTGGCAGTGACGAGAGCCAACTTCTGGTCAATAGAGACGGCGACGCTCACGGGCGGCCCAATAAGACCCGCCGGGGCTAAAACGGTGCCAAGTGTCTTGGGCGGATATTGTGTGAAATCTATCACCGCGACGCTATCCGCGGTCCGATCCTGCGGGCCCTGACCACGTTCGAGCTGCTTCCCGTCGTTTGCCGACACAACAAGTCGCAATCGCTGGCCATCGTGATCGAAGGATAAGAGCCTGGGCTCCCCGCTCGTGCAGGCACAGCAAACGCTCACCGCAAAGGCACAAATTGCAAATCTATAGAGTGTTTCCATAAAAATCTCGCCTGCGGAAATTTCAATCCAACCCACCCGTCATGATGATTCCATCCGCTGGGGACTATTCGGATCGGGCCTGCTGCATTTTTTTCGGTTTAGTTTCTGCGTTTCCTATTTCGCCTTCAGGAAATAAAGCCCACCCGGCATGTCGATTGCTGCGGTGACCCCGGTCGGCGTTAGGTGGCCAGATCTCCTGTCAATCTTGAACTCGGTGACATTGCCGCCATTCCAGTTGGCGGCAAAGAACCAGTTGCCGCTAGGGTCGATGCGTAAATTGCGTGGAATGCGGCCGCCTGAGGGCACATTCTCCTTCAGGGTCAGCACACCGGTCCTTTTGTCGATGGCAAAAACGGAAACAGTGTCGTGCCCCTGATTACCCACGTAGAGGAACTTGCCATCGGTCGAAATCAACAACTCGGCGGTGGTGTTATGGGCCTTGGCCTGATCCGGCACAGTGCCGATCACCTGGATTTCTTTCAGTCTGCAGCCGTCAATGGTGTAAACGCTGACTTCAGAATCTGTTGCATGATCCACATAAAGGAACCTGCCTTCCGGCGACATCTGAATCCGCCGTGGTCCCGCGCCAGCATGGGTTGCGACGTACTGGGGATCGCAAGGCGCGATTGACGGCACGTTGGCGTCGAAGTGGTAGCTATAAACACGGTCTAGTCCCAGATCGGCGATATACATATACTTGTCGTTCTTGCTGAACTGGATGCCGTGCTGAACGGGGCCGCGCTGCTTAGGCGACAAAGGCTTGCCCGTATGCTGGTCAACATAAAAGGCCTCGCCCAACTTGCCGTCGGGCTCCAGCTTGTAGGCGGCCAAAGTGCCGCCCGTGTAATTGACCGCCACCGCGACCCGTCCGGATGGATCCACAACGACTTGATTGGGTTGCGCACCATGTGACGAAGTCCTGTTGAGGAAGGTCAGCGCGCCCGTATGCTGGTCGGCATGAAAGGCGCTGATGCCGCCGTCCCTCTCCCCATTCACGGCATAAAGCGTTTTGCCATTGGGAGCGAACCACAAATGTATCGGCTGAGGCGTCTCTGCCATCAGCCCCAGAGATTTCAAGCTTCCATCTTTGCTGTCGAAGGCCCACGCATAGATGCCTTTCGACTTTCCGTGCGTATAGGAACCTACATACATGAAGTATTGCGCGGCATAGGCCGGCACCGGAATAAGCAGTACCGCCAGCAAGAGACGTGGCAGCCTGCGCATCAGCCCTTTCCCTTTCCGCCTTGCGTTCCAACGGAGGGCGCTGGAGGCAAGGGAGGCGCGTTCAGCCGAGTCACAGCTCATCGGCAGCAAATGTATCGCCGGCATTCCCCACCCGGTCGTAGAATGCCCGAACCAATTCCAATGACGGTGACTCCTCCGCGCTTTCCATCGTCATTGCAATCTTCCCCAAATCAAATTCACTTTGCGATCCTCGTTTACGCCAAAGCACCCCGGGCCTAGACAATTCGTGGCTCTAATTCCAATGAAAGGTTATCGGAACTTCGATTCCGAGAACGTGATGCACTGGACATGCTCGGGCTGCCGCCTCTAGCTTTGATCTGTACTTCTCGTTGATCTCGCCTGTAATTTGAACCGATACTGAGATTTTTGATATCCTTCTCGGGGCGTATGCCATCTCCTTGGCTACCGTCGCGGTCGCGCCCGTCATATCGATTTGCAGAACTTCTGCCGCGATTCCCATAATGCTGAGAATGCAGCTCCCAAGCGACACACTCAGCATCTCACTCGGTGAAAATCCTTTTCCGCAACCACGATAGTCTTTAGGGAAGTCTGTAAAGACGATTGTACCCGATTCCGCATGCTCGGCCCTGCAGCCCAATGCACCTTCATAGTGAACCACCGTTTCGCTCATCGATTAATCTGTTCTCTGAACTGACTTCAGGTGGGTGGCCTTCAAACACCGGTTGCTTCTCATCTACATCCTACCGACTTCGACTTCGAACGGTCGCGCTCATAATCGCCCTATTGCTGCCGTGCAAACTGTCCGCCAATCACTCAGGTCACAATAACGGTACCGACCATCCCCATCGCCTCATGAAACTTACAAACGTATTTGTAGGTTCCCTTGACCGGAAAAGTGTGGGTGAAGGTCCCGTCTTCTTCGATATCGCCTGAATCAAATGGTGCAACGCCCGATGGCAATACGACAGCGCCTTGCTCGCTTGCCATCCTTGGATCAAATGTCACGCTGTGGGTGATGTAACCGGAATTTGTCCATTTCACGCTATCGCCCGCAGCGATCGTGACCGTTTCGGGATCGAATTGCGACTTGGCGCCTTGTTTCATCGCCACTTCCACCGTTTTGCCCTGGGCGAACACCTTGGGGATAAAGGATAGACCACAGAACCCAACGAGGATCGCGCTTAACGTCCGCCTATGAATGTGCATCGCATCCTCCTCAGCCGCCGATCGCTTATTCGGGCGGGGACACTTGATTGATTAAAAAGTCCGACACCGCGTCGGCTTCGAAGGCGAGCGGATTGTCACCCATCGTGCCCTTGTGCATCACGATATCTGCGCTCAACTCGAAATCTGAAATCGTTTTCGGATCCTTGCCGTCGGCGAAAAAGGCCACGGTTGAGAATGGACTCCATGTCGTCCATTCTGGTGAACCGGCGAGCTTATAGCGCCACACTGGCCGCCAAAACTGCATCCGGAAGCTGTAGTGCATGCCCGCTGGATCACGTTTGGGCAATGGTGCGATATCACCCTTGCTGCGATTCTCGGTCAGGGTGAACCACTGGAAATGCTGCTGCAGCGTCAGATCGGCCGCGCGGTACAGAAGATACTTCTCGATCGCATCGTGTGACGTGAAGTTATGCCCCTTTATGATCAAACGATAGTGACCAGCGCCCCGCTTAACCTGAGTATAAACTCCGGGTATCGCCGCTGGGACCATTGGCCCCAGTTCTGAAGTTGCCTGCGGGGCTGTCGAACTCGGCTGATTGGTCGTCGGCGGCTGCGGGTCGGCTGCAGCCTGCACCGCCGGAGTCCAGTATGTCAGGACGCTGGCGCAGAGCGCAGCCGTGACCATTAAGGTGTTAATCCTGCTTTCCATCTTCGCCCCTTATTTTTTGCAGGTCACTGAAAATAAAAACTCGTGGTCGTCGCCCAAACGATCCCAGTAACGATCACAGCACCCAGGGCCAACCGCCACAACGGCGCAACATGCAATTCCTTGCCCTCGCCAGGATCAGCAGCACGCCTGCCTGAAATCATTGGAACAACTAGATTGTGGCGTTTGTAGGCGTAGTAAAACATCACCGCAAAAATGTGTAATCCAATTGCCAGCAATAGGTACCTGAAGACTCGGTAGTGCAGGTGCGCCAGGTGCCGCCCGGTATGAAAATCGACGTAGACGGATAGCGGACCAGAATAAAGCCCATCGACATCTACCGCAAAGAGGCCAAGGCTAACCACCCCTAGCGCCAAACCAAGCATGACTAATACACTGATCGCGCCCAGCGCATTATGTCCATGGGTATAGTCGCTACTCCGCTGATGCAGCGTGCGCACATATTCCATGATAGCCCTAGGACCGCGTACGAAATTAACAAATCGCGCAGTGGACGAACCGACCAAGCCCCAGTAAATGCGCATTAACGCGATCCACAGGACTGCGTAGCCGCCATAGAGATGATATTGTAATTCGTTGTGGATACCCGTCCACCAGCAGATAGCAATGCCTGCCGCCAGTGACCAATGCATGACGCGCGTGGGCAAGTCCCAGACGCGAACGCTTGAGGTTCGCCTAAAGGCAAGGTCACCTCTCTGGTCGGCGCTCTCATACACGGTCATTAAGGCCCTATTCGTCCTCATTTTCTTTTTCATAATCCGGAGACCGGTAACTGTCGTGGCAAGCTTTGCAAGACTTGCCTACAGCTGCGACTTCTGTCCTTAGAGCTGGCGCATCTTTGGTGGAGGCGATTTGCTTCAGCTTGGCGGTCTCCGCCATCATCGCTTTCCCCAATCTTGTAAAGTCATTGGGCTTCTGCCAGAGCGCCGGCAACGCGTAAGTCTTCAGGCCGGATTCTGGACCCGAACCCTTTGGAAACCACTCCAATAGGTACGTGCCACGACCCTGCAATGTCTCGATAGCCGGTCCAATGACATTATCCCAATCGGGATTCCGCTTCTTCAACTCATCGTCAATGCCCTTGAGCGCTCCGCCCATATCCCTGAGTTTATCCTGCCGGGATTTAATCAAATCAGAAACACTAGGAGCGGCTTTGACGACTCCGACGATTGCGATTGAAGAAATGAGTGCAACGGCAGCCGCACGATAAAACATATTTGGCGATGACATCACTCAAATCCGGGACGTGAAAAGACCACAACATCCACTTGGGCTAGAAAGATCAGGTCAATAATTCTGTAAAGGCGGCTGTCGTTTTCATCGAACCTGAACCCCACTCAGCTACAGAGAGTCCCATCGCTCTCTGCGCGGTAAGGCCCACACGAGTTACCGGGCTACCATTGCCGGCGATATGATAACCCGTTTTCAGACGTCCGCTCGCACTGCCTGCGAGCATAAGTGGAAGCCCGTCTAGCGAGTGAATTTTTGCGAAGCTGACATCGGTAAACGCGAATACCAAACTATGGTCCAACAGCGTCCCATCGCCTTCAGGGATGGCATCCAGTTCTTTAAGCATCATCGCAAAGAACTCCATGCTGTAGACGTTATATTGAGCAGTGCGCGGCTGATAGCCAAGAACCGGATCGATCGCCTCCATATGGGTGGTGATGTGGTAGCCAAAAGGATCGCCCGGCACGAAGATAGTCGACACGGGTTGACCTACACTGAGATTAAATACGCGTGTCTGGTCCGTGGCCATGGCAAGCGCCCCGAGTCGGGCCATAAGCGGGGTGACATTTCGCAGCGTGGGAAGTGAGTAATTCACGGGGACTTCCCCCGGGGCAGGCGGAATTGTGACCTTGGCTACGATATCTGGACGTCGTAGTTCGGCGGCAATCTGAAGTTCGGATTCGCGCAAGGACGTGAAGTACTGATCCATACGCGTCCGGTCGGTCGGTCCTAGTTTCTTCATGAGGCTCTTGCGCTCGTCTGCGACCACAGACAGTACACTCTGCTGCAACATCGTCTGTGGATCAGGCTTCCAATCCGTCTTGTTTGGATCTTGAAAACCGGGGCCAAAGAGACGGGTATACAGCGCCATAGGGGACGGCTCCGCCGGGAGTGTATTGGCGCCTCCGAGGCTAGAATAGCTTTCCTTCGGATCGCCCGTGCAGGCTGCAGCCACTGACTTGAAGCGCGCACCCCGACTAATGACGTCTGCAATCGTAAGGTCGATAGTTTTGGAATCAAATCGCCCGACTTTCGTGGGCGGAATCCCAGTGTTGGAGCAGGCGAGCCCTGACCAGTGTTGGATATTTGGGCTGTCGTCGACAATGGCCCGCATGCCACTGAATACGTTTAGCTTCTTCCTGAAAGCCTCTAGCGGCTTCAGCTGATTCGTCATTTCATAATCTAATCCCGTCTTTTTTGGCACCCACAGCTGGGTCGTCAGGCCGCAGCCGAAGAAGAAGGTGTTAAAGCGGGTGGGAATGGGCTGCCCGGTAGCTGCCAGTGCCCGACCATGGTTGTCCAAAAAACAATCCAGAAATGGTATAGCCATAACCGCAGCAGAGCCTTGGAATGTGCCTCGAAGGAGGCCTCTGCGACTGAGCTTCATTGTTTACCTCCTTGAATCTAGTGCAATGCCAACTTGGAGTGATCAGCAGATGCTTCCGCTACGGGCGCAGGGGCATTGAAGAAGTCAGGACTTTCGACAAGACCTTTGATCAGGGCGCGCATGCGGTAGCCAGAGCCGACAAAACTTTTGTACGCCGCGCTGAAGGCGGAGGTTGGCACATCTTGAGTATCCATTCCTTTGGCGTAGGCATAAAGCTTGTGCGCCAAGCAAGACGGATATTTGGGATTATCGTGCAAGTATTGGCCGAGTCCGGTGCCATCCTTGAAGGTCTTACCCTGTAGCGTTGCCGAAAGGTCGATCGGCTGCCCATTTTCGCTCAGGCGACGTTCGCCGATGGAATCAAATCCTTCCAGTGACAGACCGATAGGGTCGCTGTGGTTGTGGCAGGAAGCGCACAAAGGGTTAGTGGCGTGGGCCATGAGACGCTCACGCTTTGTTTTCAGACCGTGAGGATCGTTGACTTGCGAAAAATCGACATTGTTGGGTGGAGTTGGCGTCGGTTCGCACAGAAAGATATCCATTAATGCGACGCCACGCCTAGTGGGTGAGCTTTGTCCCGGATGCGAAAACATAGACAGCATACTAACCTGCGTTAGGATCCCGCTGCGGCCTGAGTCCGGCGAAGTTTCATAGGGTACCCAATCGCTATCGAACGAGAAGGGAACGCCATAAATCACCGCCAAGCTTCGATTGATGAATGTCTTGTGCGTGGTCATCAGATCGCGCATGTCTCCGTTCTCGTGCAACGCAAGATCGATAGTGCTGTGTAGCGTTTCCTCTCGAGCTGAGGACGCGATGGCGACAGACCATAATGGATAAATTAGGCTGTCCTTGGACACTTGGTCGAAGTTATCTAGCTCTAGCATATCGGTGAAAAATGCGCGCATACCCGTGTCCAGCCGCGGCGACGCCATCAACCGACTAACCTGCTTATCCAGACCCTCGGTTGTGTTCAGTTCGCCGTGATCTGCGGCACGCAGCAATTCAGGGTCGGGCGTCGTATCCCACATCAGATAGCTTAGGCGTGTGGCGCGACTGTATGGATCTAGGGTGTAGGTCTTGTTGCCGAGCGGCACCGCCACTTCGTAGCGGAACACAAAATTGGGCGATTGCAACAAGGCAGCCAGGCCGTAGCGCAAGCCCGAATAGAAATCGCCAGTTGACTGGGCCATATTGTGGGCAAGCGCTACCTGCGCCTTGAGCTCGTCCGCTGTCAGCGGCCGGCGAAATAATAGGAGACCATAATGGCTGAAGAAAGTCGCTGCGCAGCTGTCATCCGCGCCCTTGGTCGATTTGGGGGTGCAAGGGACCAGTTTGCCGCGGAATTTATCGCCAGTGATCTGGATGGCGATCCTGTCAGCCATTTTCGAAAAAGAATCGAAGCCGACAGGTGTCACAGACAGCACCGCAGCGCTGGTCGCAAGAAGTCCATCCATTCGTACTTGCGGTTCGAACATGCCTTGGACGACGATATCCTTGCCAAAAATATCTGCGATCGAGTTGCGATATTCCCGTTCTGAGAGGCGGCGTAGTCCCACAACATGATCGCTGCCACTAGCCCACGCTGCCCCTCCATCAGTAGCAGCGAAGATGAGCAACGCAGTAATTACCAAGATACCTTTTCTGCCCATATCGGCTCGCCTAGTTACGCTGAGTATTTAGTTATTCAATCGCTATAGAGTAATCACGTCAAACTCGAATGTAGTATCGGATCATACGTGCAATGTATCGCAGCACTGCTTGCGCGCAGCCGTTTTTTTATTTTCTAATCCTTGTCCAGGGACGCTTATAGTTGCCGTGTCTGTTCGGCTTCGAGGAGCGCGTGGCCGCATCGGTGGTAAGCCGCAGAACCACGTCGGGACCTGCATTGGTCGGCACTTGCCTGCACATTTCAAAACGCAGCCAAATATAGTTATTGGAAAAGATGGCTGTTATCGGAGCTGGTCGGCCACAGCATCAATGCCCGCTTGCGAGCAGCGCTCGTCATTGGCTCCGCCCACCGCACCGGAGGACGCCACCGCACCGATCACCTCGCCGTGATATTTGACGGGCACGCCGCCGGCCACGCCGGTAACACCGCGGATATTGCTCATGGGCGAGCCCAGGGTTGAATTGCGCGCCGTGGCGAAGGTGCCGGAAGTGGCAAAGCGCGAGGCCAGGGTCAGGGCGGTGAAGGCTTTGTCCTGCGCCAGGGTAACGGTGTGCGGACCGGTCTTATCGTCACGCAGGAAGGCCTTCATGGTGCCGCCGGCATCGATCACCACCATGGTGGTGTGAAAGCCCATCTTGCGACAGGCCTCGATGCCGGCGCGGGCGATCTTCTCGGCCATGTCGAGCGAGATTTCATGCGCCGCAACCACGCCCTTCTCGCCCACCACCGGTGGATAGCTGGCCGGCGCCGGCAATGGCTGGGCCAATGCGCTCCCTGCTAAAACACAGGGGACCAGAAGCGAAGCGGCAATGCTGAGAGCCGTAGTTCGCATGAATCTCCACCCCCAAGCCGCTCCGATCCAAAATTTCCGCTTGTCCATTTGTTCTCCCCAATTTGGAAGCTCCTTCTTTTCAGGCTCCGGGGCCTCCTGCCGCGATGCGGCGTGCTTGGCGTTTTTGCGCAGAACGCTAACACCGCCCGCCGGCCACAAGTGTCCGGTCCCCGCCGGTTACAATCGAGCCTTAATCGCTGAAGCGAATACCGAAGCGGAAGGAGCGGCCCAACAGATCATAAACCTCAGCGCCCCCGCCGCCTGTACTCCCATTGTTAGTCCCGCCAATCTGCGGCGGAATGTTCATCGCGTTGTCGACCGCAAAGAAGAGTTGAGCCGTCGGGCTCCATTGATAGGATGCTCGCAGGTCAAGATAGGCGACTGGCGGAATCCAGTTGTGATCGATATCGACGCCAGTGGTGTAATACGGGCTGATCCGCCAAGAGCCGACATAACGTGTCTGCACAGTGAAATCGTAGGGCCCTTGACTGTAAGTCCCCGAAAGAGTGAAGCGTAGTTTCGGATCGTTAAGTCCGGCAAGTGGGTTAACATATCCCGCACCACCGGCGATCCCAGCCGTGTTGATCGTTTGGCCGAGCACGGTAAGCGTCCGCTCGTCGGTGTAGTTGCCGACCAAATGCCAAGCCATCGTACCGTCAAAGAGGTCATGGTTGTAGTCGGCCTGGAAGTCGAGACCTGAATCGGTCTCGGTGGTGGCGTTGAGAGGAGATATGAAGGCGAGGTTGACGCACCCTTCACAATCGGCAGGGAACGTTCCTAACTGCGAGAAGAACCCTGTCGCCGGCTGACCGTTGCCATTGATTTCGGCCTTAACAGGCACGTTCGGGTTGCCCGAGAAGCCTTGGCCAAAGAATACTCCGGTACAATAAAGTGCGACGCCAGCGCCGCACTGCTGGAAGATTTGGGTTGAAGATAAGGCATAGATCGCGTGGTGGATGCTGATCGAATACCAGTCGGCCGAAATGGTGAGATTGGGAATCCAATGCGGCGTGAGCACCACCCCGCCGGACACCGTAGTCGCCGCTTCGGGTACCAGGTTCGGGTTGCCCGAATTGGCCGTATAAATCCGGTAATTCGGTCCATTTGGCGGGGGATACTGCTTTTGGCTGACGGCGAATAACGGGGCAGAGAATAGCTCAGAGACGTCAGGTGCTCGAATGTCTGCGGAAAGTGTGGTGCGCAGACGGAAGTCCTCATTGACCTGGCTGGTAAGACCAAGTTTCCAGGTCTTCACTAAGCCGCTGGTGTTGTAGTCAGTCACGCGGCCGGCAGCATTAAAATCGAGAGACTCTACGATATGGTTCTCAAGTAATGGCGCGGTTACCTCGAGGAAACCTTCGTTCACATAATAGTGTCCCGCCCAATGAGAAAAATTACCCCCCGAGTAGGAGGCAGAGGTACCGAGCGCGAGTGGGTCAGCGTAGTTCGTCTGTTGCTCGAGGCGATAGGTGTAACCGGTTGCGACTGCGATATGTCCGGCCGGAAGGCCCCAAGGCAGCTCGCCTTGCGTCGAGATGTCAATCACCGACTGACCGAGGTACCAAGCCCCTCTGTCCTCTTGCGCAGAATTGATCCGGCCAGGTGCGATGTAGTTAAGTGCCGCCTCATTAGCGGCGCCGGTGCCGAACAGGTTCAGCGGCGAGCAAAAAGGCGTAAGTCCGCCCGGAAGAACGCTCGTGATTCCGTTGACCGTGGTCGTGCCCCAATTTATCGAAGTCAGCGAGGAACGACAGGCGGCCTGACCTACTTGCGGAACAGGGGCACCGGCCGCCTTAAGTGCAGCCGCCACCTGCCCGGCGAGCGCCGCATTGCCCCCCCCAAGAGAATCTGGACCGGATGCAGTCACCGTGATTGCATCGGTCGCGTTAGCATAATTTTGCCCAATGGTGTTGTAAGGAATGCGCACTACTTCGCGCACCTGGCTGCTCTGGATATAGGATTTCCACGACCAATCCTGGCCGAACAGCTTGTACCCACCCTCAAGCGTTGCAACTCCGCGCACAAGCTGGCGCTGAGAAACCACCATATTTCCACCGATTGCTTCCGCCATGTTATTGAACGAGGTGGTCCCGGGTGTCAGCGGACCAGCATCGGTGGTGCCGAGCGTGAAGCTGGGAATACCATCCGCGGTCATGATCGACTTGACCGCAGATGGAATGTACGGATTGTCGCTACGGATGGCCACGTTGCCACCCCGTCCTGCGGCGGTGCCCAACGAGTAAGATTGCCCGTAATTGAGCTCAACTGATGCGGTGATGTCACTGGTCAGTCGGTAACTGTCATAGTTGAATAACGCGAAATTGCGATAAGGGGCCGCGATCAAATTCGGTTCGCCACTAAAACTAGTGTTGGGGGTGGCCGAACAAAGATAGCAGGACGCTCCGTTAACGGCGCCGAAATTGAACGGCACCACGTCAGCGTTAGGCCCTACAAACTGTGTCCCCCTGAGGATATTGGCGGTACCCGCGATTGTACCGGCAGGATTGGCGGTGATGAGGCCGCCAGCTGTCTGCTGTACATTACCGGATTGAGCATTCGCACCGTAAAGATGAACGTAGGTGGGCGCTCCAGCCATGTTCATCCCCGCAGCCGCCAAGCTCGCGCTTGGAACGATTTTGGGCATACTCCAATAGTAACCTCGATTATTGGCTAGCACCGTGTCGGGGCTAAAGACGTAGTTGCCAGCCAGCTCCACATGAGCGCGGCCGCCAAGAAAATCGCTACCGATGAAGATCTGGGCTTTGTACTGGCGGTGATCGTCCTTGTAGGAGTCGCCGAACGTGATGTCGCCCTTGACACCACTGAAGCTTTTGTCAACGATGAGGTTAACGACGCCCGCCACCGCATCCGAGCCCCAGGCGGCCGAGGCACCACCCGTCACCACATCGACACGTTTGATCACGGCCTGAGGAATCGTATTGAGATCGACCCCGCCAATCGATAACGGTGGAGTGCCGCTATTGGGGTTCGACATGACGACGCGCTGTCCGTCGAACAAAACGAGGGTCCGGATATTGCCAAGATTGCGCAGATTTACGGTGCTTAGGTTCGCGTTGCCCTGAGACCCCTCACCTGACTTGCTCCCCGTATCCGGCGACCAGGATTCTCCAACCGAAGGAAGCTGGCGAAGCTCAGTGCCAATATCGACGTTAGCGTCACGTGAGATTGATGCTGAATCGACCACCGTGACCGGCGTCGGCGCCGTATACCCGGAAATGGAAATGCGCGAGGCCGACACTTCGACCTGCTCAGCTGCCGCGCCTTGATCTTGATTCTGCGCCTGGGCGCCAGTTCCGAAAGTTACCGCGGCAGCGACCATGGCCGCCGTACAGCAACCCAACTTGAGAGTCTGAACGAGATTACGCATTAGCTCTTCCCCTTTTATGTATTTTGTTGTTGGTTTTGACGCTTAGCCGGTCGGCCCGGCCTCATAACAAATCCGCGGCTTTTCACATTGAATCACAAGAGTGTGCAGGAGCTTCTCAACGTCTGAGCGCCGCCATCACCCCTTCTTTTCTTCACCCCGCATCCGCGCGATTTCCTTGGTCTACTCTGGTTCAACAGCAGCGATGATTTTTTGATTGCCTCGGCAACCAAACGTCGAGCTCGATTACGATATCGGACGAAACAAGGTTTCTTTCTATGGGTTGCTCGCGGAGGCGACCGTCGACAAGACAGCACTGCTTGCCTGGGGTTTGGGCGCGGGCTTCAACGGCAACACATGGCCCTGCGCGTCAAGGCGACCAGGCGCGTCCAACGTTTTCAAAAAGAACTCTTTGCTCGGCAAATCGGCGATTGTTTTTTCCATCGCTGGGAACTGCCCCTCGCCGGTCCCGAGCGGCACTTCTTGAATCGTATTGGTGGTAACAGCCTTGACGAAGGCGGCCTTCACCTTTTCGAAGCCCCTCTTGCGTGGCTCCTCCGCTACCGAAGGGACGATTTGTGCGGGCGTGGCCGGGTCGATCACGAACGTGGGTACGGCATGAAGCCTATAAGCCGTGGAAATGCCCCACTTCACGCCGGTCCGCGGGTCCGGCATGCCGTCTGCGTTGCGCTTAAGGGCATAATACAGGCTTACGTGGTCTTCATGATCGCGTACGCCTTGCAGCGCACCGGTTTGGGCGAAAGTATCCTGCGCATATAAATCGCGCACATCACGATAACCGCCCATCAGACCGGTGGCGCTTCCGTCAGCGCCTATTGTCAAACGGATTCGCCCTTTGTGAAAATCGGCGTCACCCGTCTGGTCATAAAACCAAGCGGGCTGCGGTACGTGCAATTCGGAGACCTGCTCAGTCTCCACCACGCCATTCGTTATCGTGGCTTTCAACTTCGTATATTGCGCGCTCTTTGCGATTCGAAAAGAATAGCCGTGCGCAACATTATTCCCTGCGTCCTTGACAATTTTGTCTGGGGAATAGCCGATCTCAAGCGTAGCATTCTTGTCATTTAAGGGATCCTGGTTCCCCGAAATGCGAATTACCACAGTAAAAAGCCCGTCCCGCATCTCGTTGTTTTCGCGGAGGTCCATGGTCGCGCTGACGGGATTGCGAAATGGCGCATCGCAGCCCCAGGCGCGATATAACGAGTTGTCGATCCCGCGCTGGCCATCCGTGCTAACGAACCCACCAGTTTTTGGATCGCTATCGAGATCAAATCCATCCGCAATTCTGCCGGTCACCTCAGGCTGACCAGGATCCGGCGCGGCGGAGGGATTGACGTAAGTTTCGATACCCTTGCGCCAGCCGCGATAGGACGCTGCACGACCCCAGATGTAAAAGCGGGCATATACCGGCACCCTCGTCTTCTCTATTCCTGGAGGGTTTAAAATATTGTCGATCTCCAATTTACTGCGCCAGGGCTGCTGTTCCAGCGTCCTACGCATCTGATCTTCGTTCGAAAAAAATACTGTGCTGCCATGCGGGCAATCCACGCCCGGGTCCGTCTCCTGGGATGAACGTTGGCCGCCATAGTGGAAAGCATAACCATATGTATCGACCACAAATCCGCGCGACCATGGCGCGGCTGCTGCTAAATCTGGTCGCATCAAAAGCGAGGCTATCGCGGTAACGAAAACCATAGCGCGCTTTTGCGGGATCATTTCTCGTCTCGCTGATTACTCTGCGGGACGTTAGGCGCGACATCGCAATCGGGTCAAACTCGAATGCAGTATCAGATCATACACATGGCGTATCGCAAGATTCCGAGGTGGTCACCCCTCTCATTTCCGAGGTAACTTGTTCGAGCAACAATGGCGGCCATGTTACTTTCGCTCGAAGCGGCACGCGACTGCCGTGACGTCAAATCGATAATTGCGGTGCTCGGCGACGGAGGTTGAGGGCGGCTCGACGGGCTTTGAAGCGAACTTTCAAAACAAATTATTTTGGCGTCTATGGAAACCAACCGCTGGATGGAAAGCAAACACGACTGGCGAGCCACGCCTCGGCTCTCTAAGGCGAAGGGACACCAACGCTGAGGAATGAACAACTCTTGAATATGGGGTTTCGGCAATTCGCTCACAGGCTCTGTCTATCCAACCTATCGGATGATCGGGTGACCGCGACCGTAAATTGGATTGAACAAATCGGCTTTTTTATTGGGTTCTAGTTATCTGTGGGTCGCTCAACCGGTGATTTGCGTCAACGGGTTAAGAGGTTGTCGAAATCGGCAGCCCGGCATACTTGCGTCCATAAATATAAGGGGAATGGCATGGCGGCGTTCGAGTCACTGAAGGGCTGGTCCTCGACCGCCAAGCACACGGTCACGGCCAGCTATCTGGCCTGGACCCTGGATGCCTATAATTTTTTCCTTCTGACCCTAGTGTTCAAGGACATCGCGGCCCAGTTCAAGACCTCGATTACCGAGGTGGCGGTCGCCACCATGCTGACCCTGGCCTGCCGGCCGATCGGCGCCTTCATCTTCGGGCGGCTGGCCGATCATTACGGCC